>Ga0268283_1000285_pt1 | contig 40714 bp, 39 predicted proteins | sample saktaG_13_FD_190140 | JGI IMG/M metagenome (GOLD analysis project Ga0268283, IMG submission 190140) | Saline water microbial communities from Sakinaw Lake, British Columbia, Canada - sak_2013_06_06_36m | ecosystem: Environmental > Aquatic > Non-marine Saline and Alkaline > Saline ...
ACCCACAATTTGCCTTGCGGTTTTTTCTCCATAACGGCCTTCTGGGGTTTTCTCTTCTGGGAGCCGTGGTGCTCTGCATCACCGGTTGCGAAGCCCTTTATGCCGACATGGGACATTTCGGGATCAACTCCATCCGTCTTTCCTGGTATCTGGTAGCTCTGCCGGCTCTTCTTTGTAACTACTTCGGTCAGGGCGCCCTGATTTTAAACAATCCCAAGACTGCCATCGACCCATTTTACAATCTTGTTCCCGGCAATCTTCTCTATCCTATGGTCGCTCTGGCCACGACGGCCACCATCATCGCCTCTCAGGCGATTATTTCCGGTGTCTTTTCCCTGACACGGCAGGCCATCCAGTTGGGATTTCTCCCCCGTCTGCAAATTCAGCATACATCCGCGATGATGAAAGGACAGGTGTATATCCCGGATGTAAACATTTTTATGATGCTGGCGGCCATTCTGCTCGCACTCTACTTCAAGGCATCTGAAAATCTGGCAAATGCTTACGGCATCGCGGTCACGGCAGACATGTTTATTACCACGGTTGTCTTTTTTTTCGTTACCCGCAAGATTTGGGGCTGGAGCCTGGCAAAGGCTTTACCCCTGTGCCTTCTGTTTTGGAGTATGGATTTGATCTATTTCAGTGCCTGTATCGGCAAATTCGCCAGTGGCGGGTGGTTCCCTTTAAGCATCGCCCTATGTATCATGATCATCATGGTCACCTGGTGGGACGGCTGGAAGGCGCTGGCAATAAAAATCCTGGCAATGACTGTTTCCGTGGAGAGGTTCATGGAAAAAATCAGAACCGAAAAACCCATGCGTTTACCCGGAACGGGGGTATTTCTTTCCACCTTTCACAAAGAAATCCCGCCCATGCTGTTGAGTTACCTCACCCAGACCAGGTCCTTGCCAGAAAAACTGATGATTCTCTCCATCCTGACCTCTGATGTTCCTGAAGTCCCGGAATCGGAGCGCATTGAGGCCAAGGACTTGGGACACGGGGTGTATCAGATTATAGGCCATACCGGTTTCATGGAAGCCCCCGATGTGATGCAAATATTAACCCAATGCCTTAGAAAAGGTGTGGATATTGAACTGGATAAAATCACCTATTACATAGGTCGGATAACGCTTGTGCCATCCTCCAAGAAAAGCCTGCATCGATGGCGCAGGTTTTTATTTACTTTCATGCTGCGCAATGCTGTCAGCCGGTCCACCTCTTTAAGCATCCCTCCAGCCAAAGTCCTGGAAATAGGGACTCAGATGGAATTCTAGTTTGGGAATGGTCACCAGCCTTGGCCTGGCCACGGTCTATGGTGTTGTCAAGCAGAACAATGGATTCAGTAAACAGTAAAAGCTGTAAAAATGAGGACAGTATCCCGCATTTCAAAATTTCTTATTTTATGGGTTCCTGATAATTCATGGAAACATTGAGCACACGAATTCTCTCGTTTGGATCTTTTTCCATCAACAAAGTCAGCAGGGGAACCGGCCGGACGGGAGAAACCGTCACCTTGATATGGCCTGGATTGACGAGAAATTTCTGAAATGTTAGAAGCATGTCTTTGACAGCTGGCTGGTTTTGCCTCTGTATTTCAGAATTCAATTGCCCGGTAATGACGGATATAAATTGTTCAGAACGTTGTCCGGACTGCCGTGCACCCAACTCCAACAGTCTTGGCACAAAAGAATTATCCTGATAATCCAGTATGATCCCGGATATCGCCACGGCCGGTATCAGGGCTATCAGCGACAAGGGATTGTCCGGAACCGCTTTGAGGGTTGCCAGATCCAGGTTGTTTATTCTTGCTGAAATTTCAACTTTTCCCATATCAGAAATGCTGACACGTAATTGCTGAATCTCCAGATCTTTTTTGAGCGGTTCATAAATGTACGCATACTCCACGTCGGCTGAAATATCGGCATAGCCCAGTTGAGTCAGCACCGGAGAGATCCCCTTCATCAAGGAATTGTCCCGGCTGATGTGAATGCCTTGAATTTCAACGTGCATGAAAGAAGGCATTTCATTTTTGATGTCGAATGTATGCAGTATCAGCCGATCAACGGCAACAGGGCTATTCACACCTTTAATCTGGATGGAAACCTGGCTTACCTGAATGGTTTTTGAAAAAAGCCCCACATCCAGGGACTGGTAGGCGATTTTGGAAATCCTGCCCGTCTGATTCGCCCAATCCTGAATGCGGCCCTGGGCATCCTTTTCAATATAAAATTTCAGCCCCAGATAGACGCTGGCGCCCAGGACCAGCAGGACGCCGGCCATAATTCCGATGGTTTTTCGGGTCATTTTCCCTCCGTTATGACGACACATATTGAAAAGGCTCTCTTAACCTGTTACAGTTGCCGTCGATAATGAAACTCCATATTGCATACATCCTTCTTGCGGCTTTCGTCCTGGATCTGATACTGGGGGATCCCCTCTGGCTGTTTCACCCCGTCCGATGGATGGGCAGGGCCATTTTACGCATGGAACCTGTTTTCAGACACCTGAGGCTTCCCCTGGTGATTTCAGGAATGCTGTTTTGCGGATTCCTGGTTTTGAGCGTATGGATCCTTTCCTGGCTTCTGGTTCACCTGGCAGATATGCTGCATCCGGCCTGCCGGTCCATTCTTGAAACCATTTTAATCTATTACTGCATCAGCCCGTCTTCTCTTAAAAAAGCGGCAATGGAGGTTGAAGCCGCCCTGAAATCCAGCGGACTGCTGAAAGCACGCAAAAAAGTATCCTGCATCGTGGGCCGTGAAACCGCACATCTGTCGGAACAGGAGGTTGTTCGTGCCGCAGTTGAAACCGTGGCCGAAAACCTGGTGGACGGTATCATATCCCCGCTGTTTTATGCCGCCATCGGAGGGGCCCCGCTGGCCATGGCCTATCGGATGGTGAACACCCTGGATTCCATGGTCGGCTACCGCAATGACCATTATATCCATTTTGGCAAGGCTTCCGCCCGGCTGGACGATATCGCCAATTTTATACCTGCGCGGCTTGCTGTTCCGGTGATCGCTCTTGCCGCACAACTCTTAACCGGGAGTGGAAAGCGTGCATTCCAGACTGCTGTTCATGAAGGTGCGCACCATGCCAGTCCGAATTCAGGATATTCCGAGGCAGCTTTTGCCGGAGCGCTGTCCGTCAAGCTGAACGGCCCCGGCATCTATCATGGCCACCTGGTCAATAAACCCTATATCGGCATTGCCTTTGGAAATGTGACGCAAAACGATATTCGAAAAGCCTGCGATCTGATGCTTCTCTCTTCATTGCTGTGGACTTTTCTCCTGGCAGTCATTTCCGCCGCGCGATAGCCCCTGACCCGTTCGTTTTTTCATCGGATTTCATCCATAAACCTACCCAAAATAGCTGCTGACCACCATGTATCCTCAACTGCCCAAATCCTATAAAAACGCCTATCCGTTCAGGATCAGCGCACCTTCGTTTATCTATCCGGATGACTACATCCCCAATGTTCAAATGCTGGGACCCTGGCTGGATGAAATCGAGCTGCTGTGCTTTGAAAGTCATAAATCCAGTTTGCCTTCCCAGAAGACAATCCGGGAGCTGGAATTACTGGCAAGGGAATTCAAATTCACGTATAATGTTCATCTGCCGACAGATATGGACCCTGGAAGCCCGGAACGCAGGGAGCAGGTCCGGTTTGTCGAAACCCTTGTTCGTGTCATGGATCTCACCCTGCCTCTGGCGCCCACTACCTATACCCTTCATCTTCCCTTCAATCAGGCTCCGATTGGAAGGATTTGTGACAGAGCCTGGCAGGACCGGATTTCAGAAAGTATCCGCAGGTTAATGGGCGCAGGGGTAAAGGGGCCATCTCTTTCCGTTGAGACCCTCAATTACCCGCTGGAATGGATTGAATCGATTCTGCGGGAATATGACCTTCGGGTGTGCCTGGATATGGGTCATCTGATCGCGAATCATGAAGACATCGAAACCACGTATCGTCAATTTGCAGGACAAACGACGATGATTCATTTGCACGGCGTTCATAACGGGAAAGACCACCTGGCTCTGGATGCCTTTGATCAGAGTTGGGTTGACAAGATCTTCTCCATACTGAAACGATTTACCGGAACAGTATCCATTGAGGTTTTTTCGTACAACCACCTTCTGGCTTCCCTTGCGGTACTGGAAAAGAATATGAGGTAATAGGCATTCATGTCCGATCATTCAAAAGGACTGATGATGATCAGCATCACGGCCGTTCTCTGGGGTGTCTTGGCCATTGTGCTCAAATATGCGCTTCAGCGGTTCAGCGGCAATACCATCATCTGGTTTCGGTTTACGTTTTCGTTCGTATTTCTGGCAGGGTATTATATTATTCATCGTCCCCAGTTTTTTGAAATTCTGATAAAGCCTCCAATTCTGGGAATCTTCGCCGGACTTGCCATGGCCGGCAACTATCTCGGATTTACCACCGGCGTGGCCCTGACCTCTCCCAGCAACGCCCAGATACTGATCCAGATCTCGCCGCTTCTGGTGGCGGTTGTGGGCGTTGTCTATTTCAAAGAACGCCTCACCCTTCTTCAGAAGTCCGGCTTCGGCATTGCAGCCGCAGGTTTTTTGTTGTTTTACTGGGATCAGCTTCATCACCTGGTGATCTCTACTCAGCAATACTCTCGCGGCAACATCTGGATCATTTTTGCAGCCTTCGCCTGGGCATTTTTTGCAGTATGCCAGAAACTCCTGGTCCGAATCTGGACCCCGCAGCAGACCAATTTGCTGATTTACCTGGTTGCCGCCCTGGTCTTTTCCCCCTTGGCCATTTTTCGTGAGTTTCAGGGACTCAGCCTTTCAGACTGGCTGACCCTGATATTCCTGGGCGCCAATACCCTCATTGCCTATGGCACCCTGGGCGAAGCCATCAAACTGCTTCCGGCCAACCAGGTCAGCGCCATTATTGTCCTGAACCCGCTGATCACCATGATTGTTGTTGGTATTCTTTCGGTTCAAAAACTTCCCTGGCTTTCATCCGAAAGCACCACCGTGATCGGTTATGCCGGAGCGCTGTTTCTCCTGGCAGGCGTGGGATTGGTCGTTAAAAAAGAATGACTCGAACCCCTGATTAGATCAACGTGGCGATATCCACCAGCGGAAGTCCAAATGCCTCCGCCACCCCGCTGTAGGTCACATGTCCCTGAATGACGTTGGCGCCTGCCCTGATTTCGGGGTTGTCCTGCATGGCTTTTTTCCAGCCTTTTCTGGCGATTTCAATGACATACGGCAGCGTGGCATTGGTCAGGGCAAGGGTTGATGTTTTAGCCACGGCCCCCGGCATATTGGCCACACAGTAATGAATCACATCGTCGATCACATACGTCGGGTTGGTATGGGTCGTGGGCTTTGAAGTTTCAAAGCAGCCGCCTTGATCAATGGCCACATCCACCAGTACCGATCCTTTTTTCATGGTTTTCAGCATGTCCCGGGTTACCAGCCTGGGCGCCTTGGCGCCGGGGATCAGAACCGCGCCGATCACGACATCCGCTTCCCTTACCAGCTTTCGGATGGTGGCCGGGGAAGACATCAGCAAAAAGCAGTTGCTGGGCATGACATCACTGAGATAGCGCAGTCTGTCCAGACTGGTATCCAGAAGATACACCTTGGCGCCCAGACCGCAGGCCATTTTGGCGGCGTTGGTTCCCACAATCCCGCCGCCGATCACCAGAACCGTGCCCGGATCAACGCCGGGAACACCTCCCAGAAGAACGCCCTGGCCACCCTGGGCCATTTCCAGATATCTGGCGCCTTCCTGAATCGCCATCCGGCCGGCGACCTCGCTCATGGGCGTCAGCAGCGGGAGCGACCCGTCCGCCTTTTGAATCGTTTCATATGCGATATTGACGGATTGGGAATGTATCAGTGCCCGGGTCAGTTCTTCCGCAGCAGCCAGGTGCAGATAAGTAAATACAATCTGGTCTTTGCGAATCAGTCCGTACTCGGAAGGCAGCGGTTCTTTGACATGCATGACCATTTCAGACCGGCTGAATACTTCCGCAGCCGTTTCAATAATTTCCGCACCTGCCCGGACATATTCGGCATCAGCGAACCCGCTGTTCACGCCGGCGTTCTTTTCCACCAACACTACCTGGCCTTTTTGCTTCAGCACCTCTGTCCCGGCCGGAGTCATGGAAACACGATTTTCAGATGATTTGATTTCTTTTAATATTCCTACGATCATTGGTATTGCCTCCTCTATTGGCCCGCTCACTTGCTGACCTTAAGTTTCTGTCCGGTACGGGCCGTTTCTGTCGGGCCCATGTTGTTTAACCGCCGCAGTTCATCAACAGTCAACCCATAGGTCTTGCCAATGCCATACAAGGTTTCTTTGGGCTTGACTTCGTGATATTTTTCAGTTGACGACTTTTTCTCCGGAGTTTCAGCTGGTTTGGAGGGACTGACAGACTCTTTTTTAGGAGCAGATGGCTGTTTCGACGCCGGTTCTGTTTTGACCTGAGCAGCCGGCTGTTTCGAGGTTGAATCTGTTTTAATCGGAACGGACTGTTTGTGAAAGGTTTCGATTTCCCGATTCATCAGATCCAGCCGTTGGGTTGTGGATGCCCCCAGCTTATCGAGTCTTGCCGATACCTGATCAATTTTGTCCTGTTGGAGAGCCAACTGAGCGACTTTCTGGTAATTTTCTTCCATCTCTGTCAGTTTGGCTTCCATTTTTTTCACCCTGGCTTCCATCTCGGTGATCGATTTGGCGTCGGTGGGGCTGCGCAGCATGGGAAGAAAAACGAATAACGCAACCAGTATAAATACCCCGGCGCCGACTATGATCAACAGCAATCCGCTGCTCTTGCCCAGATTGGATGTAAACCCCTCAACATTGCCTTTTTTCCAGGGGAAATAGACATCTTCCGGAGAATAACCGTCATCTGAACCCTGTTCGGTTTCAGCAGCTCTCTTATCTCGGAATGTTTCACGCGAATTTCTTTCTGACATGTTCTTCCTCCACCTAAGATCTTGTGCTTTTTTCTTTGCCGTCTGAATTTTGACTTTTTACAAGTGCATCAAGTTCTAATTGCTCATTTGCGTAAAAACAACTGAATTCTGTCCACTACATATTCCTGTTGAGCCGCCGTCAGTTCCGGAAAAACGGGAAGAGCCAGGGTCTGCGCGGCTGCATGTTCAGCTTCCGGAAAATCCCCTTCCCTGTAATTCAAAAAAGAAAAACACTTCTGAAGATGCAGCGGTACCGGATAATACACTTCGGTACCAATCTCCGATTCCAGCAAAAACGCCCGGAGTTCATCTCTTTTTTCGGCAACGCGGATGACATACTGATTGAACGTGTGCCGGGTCTCCTTTTCAACGGGCAGCATCACCCGACCTTCCAAACCGCACTGCGAAAACAGATCGCGATAGGTCGCCGCATGATCCTGACGCATCTTTGTCCATTGATCCAGGTATTTCAACTTGACGGATACGATGGCTGCCTGAAGCGCATCCAGCCTGAAATTGCCCCCGATCAGACTGTGATAATATTTGGGGTGAGAACCGTGATTCCTCAGCATGACCAGAGTGTCATGAAAGGCTTTGGACGGGGTGGTGACCATACCGCCGTCTCCAAATGCACCAAGATTTTTGGATGGAAAAAATGAAAAGCACCCGAAATCGCCCATTCCCCCCGCCCTTCTGTCCTTGTATTCGGCACCAATGGCCTGAGCTGCATCCTCGATAACTATCAGATGGCTATCTCGGGCGACTTCAAGGATCGGGTCCATGTCCGCGCACTGCCCGTAGAGATGCACCGGAATGATGGCTTTCAGCCGTCCCCTTTCAGCGGGGCTCATCCTTTCGATGGCGGCTGAAATGCCAACAGGGGAGATGTTATAGGTTGCCGGATCAATATCCACAAAACAGGGATGCGCTCCCACACGGGAAATGGAACCTGCCGTTGCAAAAAAAGTATAAGGCGTCGTCATGACGGTATCGCCTGCGGCGATACCGGCTGCCATTAAGGCAATGATCAGTGCGTCGGTCCCCGAAGAAACCCCTAACGCAAAGTCAGCCTGACAGTACTGCGCCATTTGTTGTTCCAAAGCTTCAACATGCGGCCCCAGAATAAAATACTGGCTGTCATAGATTTCTTCCGTGACTCTTAGAATGTCCTGCTTGACAAGTTGATACTGACACTTTAAATCCAGAAGGGGAACTTTCATTTAACCTCGCCTGAAATGGCCTGCAAATGTTGTCTGGCCATGGTTTGAATGATGACCAGCGGATCAGCATTGTCATTTTCAATAACCGCCTGGCTTGAAGGCGCCAGATACAGGGACTCGCCGTCCTGAAGAGCCAGAGACTCCGATTCAACCGTTGCGCCGGCACGTCCGCTGGCAATGACCAGGGTTTTGGATTCCGATGGCTCTGCCTTGACAATCACCGTTGATCCCGGATAAACGATCATTCTTTCGACCCGGTAATGGTCTTTTATTTCCAGAGAGGTCAAGCTACCCCATGGCTTGGACGCTGTGGTATGCTGCTGATACTCCCATCGGCCCTTTTCCTTGAGGGTGGCCACAATGGATTTGACATCGCGGCTGTTTTCAATATCCGAGACAAAAATCGAATCCGGGGTTTCCACAATCACCACGTTGTTCAGGTGATTGGCGGCAATCAGCCGCTCATGCCCCATGACAAAACAGTGATGCGAGGCATTGCTGATGACGTCGCCATGTAAAACATTCTGATTTTCATCCTTTGGCAGAAAATCATACAGCGATTTCCAGGATCCGATATCGCTCCAGCCAAAATCCGAAGGCAGCACCGCGCCTTTTTGCGTTTTCTCCATAACCGCCACATCAATAGAGATATTGGGAAGCAATTGATAGTCTGCCAGCGACAGGGCATCAGGAGCCGTCGCAAGGATTTTTATCCGATGATAGAGATCCGGTTGAAATGTTTTGAATTCTTCCGCCACAACCGACGCTTTAAAAGCGAACATGCCGCTGTTCCAGAAATAATTGCCGGCCTCGACATAATGCCTGGCTGTCTGAAGATCGGGTTTCTCCACAAACCGGTTGATGGAAAGTGCGCCTTCGGAAAGCAGGGTTTGTCCTTCGATATAGCCATAACCGGTTTCAGGATACCCCGGCTGAATTCCGAAGGTAACGATATAATCCGCTGCAGCCAGACGAATGGCGGACTCCAGTTTGCCGTGGAAACTGTCGATATCCTGTATCACATGGTCCGCGGGAAAAATACAGAGAATGGCATCGGATTCGCTTCGAAGAATGTCAAAGAGCGCCAGAAGAATGGCCGGAGCTGTATTGCGTCCGCAGGGCTCGCTGATCACGTTCCCATTGGCGCCAATTCCAATTGATTTCATATGCCTGGCTATTTCCAGTGAATGTTCCCTGCCGCAGACAATTTTCACCTTGCTGCTGTCCAGGACCGGCGAAAGGCGCTTGATAGTGCTTTGAATCAGGGAATCGCTTCCAATAAAACGGACCAGTTGTTTGGGGTATAATTCGCGCGATACCGGCCAGAGCCGAGTGCCTGAGCCGCCGGCAAGAAGCACCGGATAGACCGGAAGAGGGGAAGAGATCATCTCAGGATTTCCCTTTTCTGTTTGGATAAGCGTCTTTGGATCGCGCGGAGGCTACAGCGGGGCTGCAATCCGTCTGAACAGCCGGATAACCCAGAAGCGCGTTGATATCGCGTTTGAGCTTGCTTCCTGCCTTTACTTTCAGCTGCTCGGGAAGGGATATCATAACCTGCGTATGGTCCGGGCTGCTCAGACGCAGAATCGCCGGACAGGCGCCCGGATAACTGCCCATGACGTCCCGAAGCCTGAGCAGGGTCTCCCGCTGGACCCGGGACAGGTCCAGATTCACATGAAGGGTTGCCGCCCAGGTTTCCTCGGCCTTTTCCAGGGGAATCAGGGTTTCCGCCAGAATCTTGACCGCTTTATCATCTTTTTGAACGGCTCCCTGAACCATGATGGCGACATCGCCGGATAGCAGATCGCTGACGGCCGCATAAAGATTCGAAAAAATCGTGATCTCGACACTGCCACTCATATCTTCCAGGGTGACAAAAGCCATCAGCTCATCTCGCCGGGTTTTGATCACTTTCACGTTGCGGACGAACCCACCGATGCGAACGGCTTCGCCATCCGCTTTGTCCGAAAGAGAAAGGGAATCTGCTGTCGCAAACTTGTCCAGAATCTCCTCGAATCCCTGCAGGGGATGGCCGGTAATATAAAACCCCAGGGTTTCCTTCTCCAGAAGGAGCCGCTGCTTTTCATCCCATTCCGGAATATCGGGAAGCGGAGAATGACCGATTTTCTGCTCTCCTTTAACACTTCCGCCAAAAAGTCCCATTTGGGGATCCGACCGCTTCCGGTGAACCAGCTGCCCGTAATCAACGGCATCCTCAATGGCGACCATCAGTTGAGAACGCCTGGCGCCGGTTGAATCAAACGCCCCGCATTTGATCAGGCTCTCAATCACCCGCTTGTTGACTTTTTTCAGCTCCACCCGTTCACAAAAATCAAATAAAGAGGTAAACCCGCCTTTTTTGCGTTCCTCGATGATGCATTCGATGGCAGCTTCGCCGACGTTTTTGACGGCAACCAGGCCGAACCGGATTTTGGAACCGGCAACCGTGAAGCTTTTTTCGCTTTCATTGATATCCGGAGGCAGCACTTCGATATCATGGCTGCGACATTCGGCAATGTATTTGACCACGCCGTCCGAGGAGTTCATTTCGCTGGTCAGAAGGGCCGCCAGAAGCTCAACCGGATAATGGGCCTTTAAAAAGGCGGTCTGATAGGCGATCAGGGCATAGGCGGCGCTGTGGGATTTATTGAATCCATATCGCCCGAATTTTTCCATCAGGTCGAAGAGCTGGCTGGCTTTATCCTGGGGAATGCCTTTCTGCTGAGCTCCCTGAACAAAACGGGGCCGATGTTTGGCCATGTCTTCGGCGATCTTTTTACCCATGGCTTTTCGCAGGTCATCCGCTTCGGACATGGTATAATTGGCCAGCTCGGCCGCAATCTTCATGACCTGCTCCTGGTACACGATAACACCGTAGGTTTCCTTTAATACCGGCGCCAGCTCAGGCACCAGATATTCCACGGTTTTCCGGCCATGTTTGCGGTTCACAAAATCCTCCACCATGCCGCTTTCCAGAGGACCCGGACGATAAAGCGCCACCAGCGCCGTGACATCGTCAAAGCATCCGGGCTTCAGGCGCACGAGCAGGTCCTTCATGCCGGAGCTTTCCAGTTGAAAGACGCCGGTGGTATCCCCGGAAGCCAGCAGGCGATAGGTGTCGGCATCGGAAAAATCCAGATCCAGAAGATCCGGCGGGGTCTTGCCCTGATCCTTGATCATTTGAAGGGCCCCGGCAATGACCGTAAGGTTGCGAAGTCCCAGAAAGTCAAACTTGACCAGGCCGATTTTCTCCACACATTTCATGTCGAACTGGGTGACAACTTCCCCCTTTTTCCCCCGGTACATGGGCAGATAATCCACCAGGGGCCGATCTCCGATGACCACGCCCGCAGCGTGAGTCGAGGCGTGACGGGGAAGCCCTTCCAGGACCCGGCAGACATTGATGAGCTCTGCGACTTCCGGCCTGCTTGCCACCAGTTCGGCCAGTTTCGGCTCCTGCTTCAGCGACTCATCCAGGCTGATGTTGAGGACATCCGGAACCAATTTGGCAATGGCGTCCACTTCGCGCAGGGGAATGTCCAGGGCCCGCCCCACGTCCCGGATGACAGCCCGGGTTTTCATCGTTCCAAAGGTAATGATCTGGCTGACATAATCGCCCCCGCCGTAGCGGTCCACCACATATTTATACACCTGCTCCCGGCCGTTGATGCAGAAATCCACGTCAATATCCGGCATGCTTTTCCGGCCGGGATTCAGGAACCGCTCAAATATCAGTCCGTGTTCCAGGGGATCCAGGTCGGTGATTCCCAGAGAAAAAGCCACCAGGCTTCCGGTTGCGGACCCGCGGCCCGGACCCACGGGAATCTGATTCTCCTTGGCGTACTGGATAAAATCCGCAACAATCAAAAAATAGCCGGGAAACCCCATCTTCTTGATGGCGGCCATTTCATATTCCAGGCGATCCTGGTAGGGCTTTTCATCCTGATCCGGGTGTTTTTTCAGAATCTGGCGCCATACCCGCGCATACCCTGTTCGGGTTTTTTCATCAAAGATATCGTCCGCAGAGCGCTCGCTCGTGGATTCATATTTGGGGAAATGAAAGGTTTTGAAATCAAATTCCAGATTGCATCGCCTGGCAATGTCGACGGTATTGGATAGAGCGCCGGGATAGGATTTAAAATCCGCGACCATTTCGTCCCGGGACTTGAAATAGAGCTGGTCTGTCCGGAATTTAAAACGGTCCGAATCATGAACGGTTTTCCCGGTCTGAATACAGAGCAGCACATCGTGGGCCCGGACATCTTCCGGGTCCAGGTAATGGCAGTCATTGGTCGCAACCATCGGAATGGACAGCCGCCGGCTCATATCGAGCAGGGTCTGATTGACATGGTCCTGGATGTCGATGCCGTTGTTTTGAACCTCCAGGAAAAAATTCCCCTCGCCAAACAGGCTAAGATAAAACCGGGCGGCTTCATCCGCTGCATCCTGTCTGCCGTCCTTGATATGCCGGGGGATCTCACCATGAAGACAGGCGGAAAGTGCAATGAGCCCTTTCGTATGCTCTTTGAGGATAGCCTTGTCAATCCTGGGTTTGTAGTAAAATCCCTCAAGTTGCGCAATGGTGGCCAGTTTACACAGATTCCGGTACCCTTCCATATTTTCAGCCAGCAAAATGATATGAGAAAGCCCTTTATTGTCCTGGGCGGTTTTTTCGGCAATGGAACGCGGCGCAACATAGCATTCACACCCGATGACCGGTTTGATGCCGGCTTTAAGGGCTTTTTCATAAAACTCAACGGTTCCGAACATGGTTCCATGATCGGTAATGGCGACGCTGTCCATGCCGTACGTTTTCACCCGCTGCAGGAGCGGCTTTATCCGAATGGCGCCATCCAGAAGGCTGTACTTGGTGTGAACGTGAAGATGTACAAAATCAGTCATTGTATCCTTAAAAGCAGGTATTGTTAATCCAGCCGATAATTCGGCGCTTCTTTGGTAATGATCACGTCGTGGACATGGCTTTCCCTGAGTCCTGCGGCACTGATCCGGATAAACGCCGCCTTTTCCCTCAGCTCGGCAATGGACTTGCATCCGGCATAGCCCATGCCCGCCTTGAGTCCACCGATCAGTTGAAAAATATTGGCAGAAAGTGTTCCCGAGTAAGGCACCCGTCCCACAATGCCCTCAGGGACTAGTTTGTCGTCTGCTTCCTGTTCCGTCTGGTAATAACGGTCCTTGCTGCCTTTTTTCATGGCTTCCAGCGACCCCATGCCCCGATACACCTTATAGCTTCTGCCCTGGAAAAAAATGGACTCCCCGGGGCTTTCCTCGGTTCCGGCAAAAAGACCGCCGATCATTACCACATGCGCGCCGGCACCGATGGCTTTGGTCACATCGCCGGAAAATTTAATGCCGCCGTCCGCGATCAGCGGAACGCCCTTGCGGTTGCAGACATCCTTGCAGTTCATGATCGCAGTCATCTGGGGAACACCAGCGCCTGCCACGATGCGGGTGGTGCAGATCGAGCCGGGGCCAATGCCGATCTTCACTCCGTCAACACCTGCCAGAATCAGATCCTCGGCGCCTTTTTCAGTTGCCACGTTCCCGGCAATGAGCTCAATATTGCCGAAGGTCTGCTTTAACGTAATCACCGCATCCATGACATTTTTGGAATGGCCGTGAGAGGTATCAATCAAAATCACATCCGCGCCTGCCTTAATCAGCATTTCGGCACGTTCCATCATATCCGGTCCCACGCCGATGGCAGCGCCCACGCGAAGTCTTCCCTTGTCATCCTTGCAGGCATTGGGGTATTTTTTGATTTTCTCGATGTCTTTAATCGTGATCATACCCGTCAGTCGGCCGTTTTTATCCACGACCAGAAGCTTTTCAATCCGGTGCTCGTGAAGCAGTTTTTTGGACTCATCCAAATTAATGCCTTCGGTGACCGTGACCAGATTCTTATGGGTCATCACGGCGGAGACGGGTCTGGCAAGATCGGTCTCAAACCGAAGATCCCGGTTGGTCACGATTCCGACCAGCCGATCGCCGTCCGTTACCGGAACCCCCGAAATCCGATATTCTTCCATGAGGTTGAGAACGTCCTGGACGGTCTGGTCCGGCCTGATGGTTACCGGATCAATAATCATGCCGCTTTCAGACTTCTTGACCTTTCCCACTTCCAGAACCTGATTCTCAATGCTCATGTTGCGGTGAATAAACCCCAGTCCACCATCTCTGGCCATGCTGATAGCGGTTCGCGATTCGGTAACCGTATCCATTGCCGCGCTGACGATGGGGATATTCAACGTCAAGTTTCGCGTCAGCCACGTTGTGGTTGAAACGTCTTTGGGGAGCACATCCGAATAGCTGGGGACCAGCAGGACATCATCAAAAGAAAAAGCTTCCTGGGCGGTTATTTCCTTCATGGGTTTCCTCCATTGGGTTTTTACATGGCCACTTTTTAATCGTTCAAAATACAAGAAGACAATGGCTTTGGCAAATACTAATTTGGTCTTTCGGCAAAACGCTCAAATTCTTATAAACACGGGCCGATTGCTTCTCTTTTTTATTGACGAACAATAATTTGCCTGTATTTTATCCGGTAAATATCATTCATCTATCAAATAGATTTATCTTGAGGAGGGTTACCATGAAAAAATCGTTTTGGATGGTTGTCTGTGGAATGCTGTTCATTAGCTTAACGGCAGCGCCCCTGATTGCGGCGGATCCCATCAAGGTCGGCATCGTGGATTGTTATACCGGACCTCCCAGCACCTATACCAATGATGTCCGGGATGCATTTAAACTGGCTACTGACAAAATCAATGCCAAAGGCGGCGTCCTGGGCAGAAAAATCGAATTTACGACCCGGGACAGCAAGTTCAAGGTGGATCTTGGCCTGAGCGCCGCCAAAGAGCTGATTATGAGGGAAAAAGTAAATCTGCTGATGGGAACCATCAATAGCGCCGAAGCCCTGGCAATCTCGGATTTATGCAAAACCGAAAAAATCCCCCTGCTGGTAACCTTTTCCAAAAGCGATGCCATTACCGGCGAAAAAGGGCACCGGTACGTGTTCTCCATGAATGAAAACACCTCCATGGCCGGAAAAGCCGCTGCCGTGGCCCTTTCAAAAAAACCCTACACCAGATACTGGATCGGCGGCGACGATTATGAATATGGTCATGCCATTGCAGACGGGGTTTGGCAGAATCTCAAAAAGCTGAAACCCGGGGTCGAGCTGCTTGGCCAGACCTGGTGGAAGGTGGGAGAGTCCGATTTTACTCCGTATATTACAGCCATGCTTTCGGCAAAACCCGATGCCGTCATCATTGCAACCGGCGGCAAGAACTGCGTCCCCTTTCTGAAAGCCGCCGAAACCACAGAGTTTAACAAGCGTGTTCCGTTTTACATGCACACGGCAACCGAATTGTCCACACTTCAGCCCCTGGGACTCGATGCTCCGGAAGGGGTTCTGGGCACGTCCAATTATTTTTTCTATTATCCGGAAACTCCGGAAAACAAGGAGTTTGTAAAAGAATTTCAACAGGCATTCGGCAGACCCCCCAAGGTCGGCGCTTTATACGGCTACATCACCGCAGCCTTTATTGCCAAAGCCTATGAAAAAGCCGGGACCATCGACACGGAAAAATTCATCGACGCCCTGGAAGGCATGACCGTCGACAGTCCTGTCGGAAAACTCACCATCAGGCCCTATGATCACCAGGTCATGCTTCCCATGTACATGGGGGTGACCCAGAAGGCACCGGGATATGATTTTCTGATTGCATCGGACATTGTCACAATTTCCGGTGAAGACGCCATGCCGTCAATTGAAGAAATCAAGAAAGCACGTGGACAGTGACGGGTGGATTCGATGCTCGAATTTCTCTCCCATATCTCCCTGTCATCCCTTTTGCAGCAGATTCTGGTAGGCCTCAGCCGGACAACGATTCTGTTTATCGTCGCATCCGGCCTCAGTCTGGTCCTGGGTGTCCTTCGCATACCAAACCTGGCACATGGCTCTTTTTATATGATCGGCGCATTTTTAACCTATTCCGTTGCCGCAGCCGTAGGGGGAAAGGCCGGTTTCTGGGTGGCGCTGGCGGCTGCCCCATTGGGTGTTGCACTGATCAGCCTTGTCATGGAACGCGGGCTGTTCTGCCACCTCTATGACCGGGAGCATCTCATGCTGCTGCTGTTTACCTTTTCATTTACCCTGGTCTTCGGGGACATCGTCAAGATCATCTGGGGGTCTGATTTCCGGTCCATTTCGACGCCGGCGGTTTTTCAGGGGTCTCTGGCGGTTTTCGGCCTTCCCTTGCCGCGCTACAATGTTTTTTTGCTGGTAATCGGGCCTCTGGTGGCTTTGGGGCTTTGGGTGCTGACCCAGAAAACCAAAATCGGGAAAATCGCCCGGGCCGCAGCCGTTGACCGGGAGATGGTCGGAGCGGTCGGTATCAATGTCAGCCTGGTGTTCTCGGCCGTTTTCGTGATCGGATGTTTTCTGGCCGGACTCGGAGGCGCGCTGGTCGCCCCGACCCAGAACATCACGCAGGGCATGGATCATTCCATCATCATGGAAGCGTTTCTGATTGTTATCGTCGGAGGACTTGGCAATATCTGGGGGGCTCTCCTGGGCGCATTGATTTTTGGCCTGACAGATGCCATCGGGATCCTGTTATGGCCCCAATTTGCCATTGTGTTTCCCTACGCCGTGGTGGTAACCATTCTGATGATTCGCCCCAAAGGCCTTCTTAAATCAACCTGGTAAAAGGAAACGCGTCTTGCCGGATATAAAATTCAATGTGAAGCGGGTGTTGTGGCTGATGGGGATCGGGCTCCTGTTTCTTTTTCTGCCCCGTTTCCTTCCCCGGTTCTATGTCTATCTGACGGCGCTGATCCTGCTGACAGGGTTGCTGGCAACCAGCCTGAATCTAGTGTTGGGGTTCGGCGGCATGTATCAGTTTCACCATGCCTTGTTTTATGGCATCGGAGCGTATTCCCTTGCCCTGATGCTGACCAAATCAGTCCTTCCGGCCTGGACCGGATTTGTTGTCGCGCCCCTGGTCTCTGCAGGGATGGGATATGTCATCGGTTTGATCTGCGTCCGCCTGTCCAAGCTTTATTTCGGCATGCTGCAAATCTCCCTGGGATCCCTGGTCTGGGCCATCGTATTCCGGTGGTATTCCTTTACCGGCGGTGATGACGGCATTCACGGCATTCCGTTGCCGAAAATGCTTTCCGCGTCTCACGGCGCCTATTATTTTACCCTTGTCGTCACCGCGATCTCCCTTTTTTTGATGTATCGCATCGTGCATTCCCCGTTTGGCAGAACGTTTCAGGCCATTCGCGACAACCCCGAAAGGTGTGAGGCCATCGGCATCCATGTCCGGCAGCACCAACTGGCGGGAGAAGTGATTGCCGGTTTTTTCGCCGGGGTTGCCGGAACGCTTTTTGTGACGGTTGAAGCCTCGGTGTTCCCGGATCTGATGTTCTGGACCCTTTCCCTTGAAATACTGATCATGTGCCTTCTGGGCGGATGGTTCACCTTTTTCGGCCCCATGCTGGGCGCCGCCATCATGGTCACGCTCAGAACCTTTGTGGGAATCTATACGGAGTACTGGACCCTGATCCTGGGTATCGTGCTGATGCTGCTGATTTTTTTTATGCCAGATGGCGTGCTGGGAAAGATTCTGAAGTCCAGGGCGCAGGCGACAGAAGCCAGGGGTTGAAACACACTCCTTCAGTCTAACAGCTTCAGTCTAACAGCTCGATTTATTGATGAGATATTTTTTTGCATGCTGAAAGTTGAGAATCTCCAGAAATCTTTTGACGGCTTCATGGCGGTCTCGGATGCCAATCTTGAGGTCAATAAAGGCGAGGTGGTGGCAGTCATCGGCCCGAATGGCGCCGGAAAAACCACGCTCTTTCATTTGATTACCGGACAGATATGTCCGGACAAGGGCCGCGTCCTCTTTAAAGGCCAGGACATCGCCGGACTGGCTCCTTACCATATCTGCCGGAAAGGAATCTGCCGGTCCTACCAGGTGGTCAATATTTTCAACCGCATGACGGTGTTTGAAAATGTACAGGTTGCCCTGATGTCCTTTTGGAAAATGACATTTAACCTGCTCTCGCCAGCCAGAAAACTGCTGATAAAGGAAACCTTCGGCATTCTGGAGAGCGTCGGACTGGCGGAAAAAGCCGACCAGGTCAGCGGCTCACTGTCTCACGGCGATCAAAAAGTCCTTGAAATCGCCATTGCGCTGGGGAACCGGCCTGAGCTCCTGATTCTGGATGAACCCACAGCCGGCATGTCCCCGGAAGAAACCGCCATGGCCCTTGGCTTGATGAACCGGCTTTCCGGGGATCTGGGGCTGACCATTCTGTTCTGTGAACACGACATGGAGCTGGTGTTCTCCATTGCCCGGAGAATCATGGTCATGCAGCAGGGAAAGACCCTGATTCAGGCCACGCCGGATCAGGTCAAATGCAGCCGGCAGGTGCAGGAAGCCTATCTGGGGGGGGGCTGAATGATGCTGGATGTTAGCGAAATTCATACTTACTATGGCCTGAGCCACATCCTTTTCGGCGTATCCCTTACGGTAAACCAGGGAGAGATTGTCTGTCTTCTGGGACGAAACGGTGCGGGAAAGAGCACCACCATGCGGAGCATCATGGGGCTGATTCCGCCGCAAAAAGGGACCATCCGGTTTAAAGGCATCACCTGTACCGGCCAGAAGCCTTATCTTCTGGCCCGCATGGGCATGGGATTCGTTCCGGATGACCGCAGGGTGTTTGCCGATCTGACGGTCGGAGAAAATCTTGAGATCGTCCAGCGAAAAAATCAAAAAACCGGGATCTGGAATAAAGACTCAGTCTACGATTTTTTCCCGCCTTTAAGAAGTATCGATGCCAGGCGGGCCGGCTTTTTAAGCGGCGGTGAGCAGCAGATGCTGACCATCGGCCGGGCTCTGATGACCAACCCGGACCTTCTCCTTCTGGATGAACCCACCGAGGGGCTTGCTCCCCTTGTGGTGAGACTGCTGGAGCAGCAGATTCGAAAACTCAAGGACACCGGATTGACGGTTCTTCTGGCCGAGCAAAATCAACATATTGCGCTGGGATTGAGCGATCGCGGCTATGTGATCGACAACGGCGTGATCCGTTTTGGAGGAACCATTCAGGAACTGATGGAAAACGAACCCATCCGCCAAAAATATCTTTGCATTTAACCCATTCTTGATCTATCAAACACAGCGAACCATAAAAACCAACTCATATACTTCTTCACCCAACTCTCAAATTTCAGGACGCGATTGATGTTTATCGAAAAAGATCTCTTTGCCCGGCACGTTGGAATTGAACTCATTGAAATGGCCGAAGGAAGCGCCAAGGCCAGACTCAAAATCCAGAAACATCACCTGAATGGCGTCGGACTGACGCAGGGCGGCGTTGTTTTCACCCTGGCGGACCTGGTTTTTGCCGCAGCATCCAATGCCTATGGACCGGTAGCCGTGGCCATTAACGCCAGCATCTCATTTGTCAAGGCAAGCACCGAAGGCGCAGTGCTGACAGCCGAAGCCAAAGAGGTTTCCCGCAATCGTAAACTGGCCACCTATACCATTCTTGTTACCGATGAGAAAGAGGAAACGGTCGCCATTTTTCAGGGAATGGTGTACATCAAACCCTCGAAAAAATAAACACCACCGAGGGTATTGTAAATTTTTCAGAAAAAATAAAAATGTGGTAAAGAGGGTAAGTCACCTGTTTGAATCCAGGCAGGTCAACATAACATCTTCAGTTTATTGAGACAGGACGCCAATATCTATGAATACAGAAACTTATCAAAACAAGTTTGAGCCCTGCTGCCTGGCAACCACCATCGGCAGCCTGCCCCATACGGATGCAGACCGGGCCACCCGGCTGATGCTTGAGAGCACCCCCGAAATCCCTTCCTGGGTTCAGTTCCCCAAACGCGACTTCCATGAGAACATGATGATGCAGTTTACCGAAGGGCTCCCGGCACTTGTTCAGGACGGGGATCGTATCTCCTTTTCCACCCTGGCCGAAGACTTTGCCGAACAATTGACCGATTTTTACGAACGCTATCTGGCCGCAACCGAAGAAAACCAAAATATAAAAAGCCGCTCCGATGCTCTCGACAGCTTTGGCCTTTCCCCGCAGTACGCCATCGGCTTTTCCGAATTCATGGCCAAGTTGGCTGAACCGTCGGTATCGGGCGCAGCCGTGATGCTTAAAGGCCAGGTCTCAGGGCCCTTTACCCTGGGAACGAATCTTGTGGATCAAAACGGGCGCTGCGCCTATTACGACCCGCAGCTTCGCGATGTCATCGTCAAGACCGTTGCGATGAAGGCCATGTGGCAGATGACGCGTTTGAGCACGTTCGGCCTGCCTGTGATGATTTTTATCGATGAGCCGTCCCTGCTGGGGTTCGGGAAAATGACGTTTCTTTCAGTCAGTCGCGAAGATGTCATCGGAGACATCAACGAAGTCACCGCGGTCATTCACGCCAAGGGCGGACTTGCCGGTGTCCACTGTGAAGAGAATACCGACTGGTCCCTGCTGATGGAAACCGATCTGGACGTTCTTGACTTTGACGCCTACGACCACATTCAGGGCATTACCCTCTATCCCGCTGAGCTGACCCGATTTTTTGCGCGCGGCGGATGCCTGGGCTGGGGCATCGTTCCCACGCTGGATAAAGATGCTGCTGAAACCGAAACGGTTGAATCCCTTCTGGCGCGTTTTGAAGCAGGGATAGAGCAATTCGTTGCCAGGGGCTTTGACAGGGAGCTGTTGAGGCGGCGGGCGCTGATCACCCCAAGCTGCGGTGCGGGCGGCGTGCTGACCGAGCCGTTGGCGGAGCGCGTGCTCGATCTGCTGCGCAATCTGTCCACCACGCTCCGCACCCGGTATGGATTTGCACAAAAGTAATCCATGAACAGGTGTGTTATCAGTGGGAAAATGATTCAGCAGGCAAAATCGATTCTTAAAAACACCTTCGGGTACGAGGATTTCCGGCCGCTTCAGCAGGAGATCATCGAAAACATTCTCAAACGGAAAGACACCCTGGTCATCATGCCGACCGGGGGCGGGAAGTCTTTGTGTTACCAGATTCCGGCGCTGATATTTGAAGAACTGACGGTTGTCGTCTCTCCGCTCATATCCTTGATGAAGGATCAGGTGGAGCAACTGACGGCGCTGGGAGTCGGGGCCGTGGTCTTGAACAGCACCCTGTCCTTTGAAGAATACGGGCAAAACATCTCCCGAATCCTGAGAAATGACGTCCGGCTCCTGTACCTTGCCCCGGAAACCCTCCTGATGCCAAAAACTCTTGCCATGCTGTCCTCCAGGCGCGTGGACTGCTTCGCCATCGACGAAGCGCACTGCATATCCGAGTGGGGACACGATTTCCGGCCGGAGTACCGCCAGATGGTTGAGGTCAGAAACCAGTTCCCCAAGGCCGTCTGTGTGGCCCTGACTGCCACCGCAACCCCACGGGTCCAGAAGGACATTCAGAATTGCCTGAATTTTGAAGCCACCAATGCCTTTATTGCGAGCTTCAACCGGAAGAATCTCTTTCTGCAGGTCGTTCAAAAGACCAGTCCGGTCCAGCAAACCATCGAATTCATCAAAAAGTTTCCGAACCAGCCTGGCATCATCTACTGCCTGGCGCGCAAACAGGTGGATGATCTGACGCAAACGTTAACCCAGGCAGGCTTTTCCGTAAAACCCTATCACGCCGGACTGGCGGACAACGAGCGCAGGCAGAATCAGGAACATTTTATCCGCGATGATGTTCAGATCATGACGGCGACCATCGCCTTCGGGATGGGAATCAACAAGCCCAATATCCGTTTTGTCCTGCATTATGACCTGCCCCAGAACATTGAAAGTTATTACCAGCAGATCGGACGCGCCGGAAGGGACGGCTTAAGGGCTCATTGCCTGTTATTGTTCGGTTACAGCGATATTCATAAAATCAAATACTTCATCAACCAGAAAGCGGATAAAGAGAAACGTACCGCCATCATGCATCTGAGCGCCCTGATCGGACTGGCTGAAACCGGCGACTGCCGCCGCATCCCCTTGCTGACCTATTTTGGAGAAAAATACGCCAAACCCGAATGCGGCATGTGCGACAACTGCGTATCCGGAGAGCAAATACTCTGCGATCTTTCGATTCCCGCCCAGAAATTTCTTTCCTGCGTGAAGCGCTGCGAGGAGATGTTCGGCGCAGAGCACCTCATCGATGTGTTAAGAGGCGGCAAAACGCAAAAGGTCATGAAGTTCAGTCATCAGGATCTGTCCACATACGGCATCGGGAAAGAATATTCAAGGCAGCAATGGTTCTATCTCAGCCGGCAGCTGCTTCAAAAGGGATTGATGATTCAGGACATGGAGCATGGCGCCCTGAAGCTGACGCCAAAGGCTTGGGAAGTGCTGCGTGGAAAAGAACTGTTTTTGGGAAAAATGGATGCGCAACTGCAAGCCCCTTCCCCGGTCAAAGACATCGAAAACGGATGCGACCCTTCCCTGTTTAAGCTGCTTCGGGAAAAACGGAAGGAACTGGCCGATATCACCAATGTTCCGCCCTACGTGATCTTTCCAGATAAGACCCTCATCGAGATGGCGATATATTTTCCACAATCGCCGGAGAGTCTGCGGCATCTCCATGGCGTGGGTTCCATAAAATCAGAAAGATACGGCCATTATTTTCTTGAGATCATCTCCGAGTACTGCACGGACCAACACATTCCGGAAAAACCAAAAGGCATCTCGAACCCAGAAGCCTTCATCCTTGAAAAGGCCGCAAAACGCAGATACATCCTTGTCGGCGAAGCCTACAACTCGGGAAAGACCGTCACGGAACTGGCTGCGGAGTATAACGTCAAACAGGGCACCATTATCAATCATCTGTACAATTTCATTTCTGACAGTTACCCCCTCCGGCCCGGCGATGAACTTGCGGCCCTTTCAGAACTGTCCTCAGACCAGCGGACTGCGGTGCTGGAAACTTTCGAGATGCTGGGAACCGAACAATTAAAACCTGTTTTCGATGCCCTGGATGAAAAAGTGTGTTATGATGAACTTCATTTGCTTCGTTTGTACTATCTTGTAAGGGGTCAGGGACCAGGGGGATGATTTCGACTTTTTGAGGTTTTTTGAACCGATATGAACGCATTCAGTCCGGAGCAGATCCTTATTGTCAATCAGGCGGCAGCCATGGCCGAAGAGCTGGTCAGCAACCATTATAAAATGACCCTGACTGAGTGGAAGCGGCCCCGTTATGACTTTAAAACCCTGGCTGACCTCGATCCCGATGAAATTGTCGACGGCCCCCTGGCCCAGATCATCCGGTACGAGGGCAAACCCAAACACGCTTTTTTGAACTCTTCGACCTATGATTTCTATAAAATTTGTTTTCAAGACCATGCCATTGTGAAACTTCTTGCCCAAAACCCTTCCATTATGCTATTCTCACTTGTTTTGTATATTGCCACGCATGAACTGATTCATATTGTCCGGTTCAGCAAATTTCTTCAAAATTTTCATGCATCACCGGATGAAAAACAAGCTGAAGAAAAACGGGTACACGACAAAACGCATGAAATTCTCAGTGACATCAAATTATCCGGAATATCGGAAGTATTTGAATTTTCAAAGAGTTGGCAAATTCCGCTCGATAGTTTGACAGACTCACTCGAAAATTTTTCCAGCTGATTCTTGACAAGAACAATTCATACATTATGTTTAGATGGATTCGGGCACAGAAATTTCTCAGGTAATTTGCTCCAAAATCATTTCAGGAGGATTGTAACATGCCGATTTATGAATACGAATGCACCCAATGCGGCGCTGTGGAAGAAGCCATTCAGAATTTTTCTGACAAACCGCTTACTGTCTGCAAAAATTGTTCCGGTCATCTTCATAAACTGATCTCCCAGAGCAGCTTTCACCTGAAAGGAACGGGCTGGTACGTAACGGACTATGCCGGAAAAAATCATAACGCCACATCCGCACCCAAAAAATCCGAGGATAATTCCGCGCCGCCGTCAGCAGAAACTCCCGCAGCAAGCTCAAAAATATCCGATAGCTCCGATTCATAACACGCGCAATACCTCTGGTATATTTCGAAATTTATCAAGAAGGGGGGTGGCAATATCCTGCTGATACGCTTCTGAAATATATGATAGATTGTTTTCAGTTTTTTCAATGAAATTTTTTATACTAATGGAAATTAAAGGAGATTTAAACCATGAAACTCAGACCTTTACAGGATCGTATTGTTGTTAAACGCGTTGCAGAAGAAACCACAACCAAAGGCGGCATTATCATTCCCGATACCGCCAAGGAAAAACCCGCGGAAGGCAAAGTTGTTGCAGTTGGAAATGGCAAAGTGGCTGACGACGGCAAACGGATTGCTCTTGAGATTAAAACCGGAGACCGCATTCTCTTTGGCAAGTATTCCGGAACAGAAGTGAAGATTGAAGGTGAAGAATTCCTGATCATGCGGGAAGATGATGTCCTTGGTGTCATTGAATAATAACGGATAGATGTTTACAGATATGGAGGAATGAATAATGTCGAAGATCATTAAATACGATATGAAAGCCCGTGAAGCCATGCTCAATGGCGTCAGAGCTCTTGCAGATGCAGTTGTGGTAACCCTTGGCCCCAAAGGCCGCAATGTGGTTATCGACAAGTCCTGGGGCTCCCCCACCGTAACCAAAGATGGCGTTACGGTTGCCAAAGAAATCGAACTGGCAGACAAATTCGAAAACATGGGCGCTCAGATGGTCAAGGAAGTGGCCAGCAAGACCAGCGATATGGCCGGCGACGGCACCACGACCGCAACCGTTCTTGCCCGCTCGATTTACGAAGAAGGCCAGAAACTGGTTGCAGCCGGGAACAACCCGATGGCCATTAAACGCGGCATCGACAAAGCCATTGAAGTTGCGGTCAAAGAGCTGCACAAGATGAGCAAGCCCACCAAGGACAAACGCGAAATCGCCCAGGTCGGCACCATCTCCGCCAATAACGACGAAACCATCGGCAACATCATTTCCGAAGCCATGGAAAAAGTCGGAAAAGAAGGCGTTATCACCGTTGAAGAAGCCAAGGGAATGGAAACCACTCTTGAAGTCGTCGAGGGCATGCAGTTTGACCGGGGCTATCTTTCTCCCTATTTTGTGACCGATCCCGAAAAAATGGTGGTGTCCCTGGATGATCCATTTATCCTGATCAACGAGAAAAAAGTCAGCAGCATGAAAGATCTTCTGCCCATCCTGGAGCAGGTCGCCAAAATGGGAAAACCCCTTGTGATTATCGCCGAAGATGTTGACGGCGAAGCCCTGGCCACCCTGGTGGTCAACAAGCTCAGAGGCACCCTGCAGGTTGCGGCTGTGAAAGCTCCGGGCTTTGGCGATCGAAGAAAAGCCATGCTTGAAGATATCGCCATTCTGACCGGCGGTCAGGTCGTCTCCGAAGATCTGGGCATCAAGCTTGAGAACCTGACCCTTTCGGATCTGGGAAAAGCCAAACGCATCAGCATCGACAAAGACAACTCCACCATCGTGGATGGCGCAGGTTCACGTTCTGCTCTTGAGGGCCGCGTCAAACAGATCCGCGCTCAGATTGATGAAACCACTTCCGATTATGACCGTGAGAAACTTCAGGAACGCCTTGCCAAACTGATCGGCGGCGTTGCGGTGATCAATGTCGGCGCAGCCACTGAAACCGAAATGAAAGAGAAAAAGGCCAGAGTGGAAGACGCCCTGAACGCCACCCGCGCAGCAGTCGAGGAAGGTATTGTTCCTGGCGGCGGCGTTGCTTTGGTTCGCTGCCTGGATGCCCTGGATAAAATGAAACTGAAAGGCGAGCAGAAACTCGGAGTCAAGGTGGTGATGCGCGCCATGGAAGAACCCCTGCGCCAGATCGCCAACAATGCCGGATACGAAGGCTCTGTAGTCATCGACAAAGTCAAGGCCGGTGAAGGTGCGTTTGGCTTTAATGCCGATACCAACATCTACGAAGATCTGATTGCTGCAGGCGTGATTGATCCGACCAAAGTCACTCGCTTTGCGCTTCAGAACGCCGGCAGCGTCGCTTCCCTGATGCTGACCACCGAGGCCATGATTGCCGATAAACCTGAAGAAAAGACTGATCCGATGCACGGCGCCGGTGGCGGCGGCGGCATGGGCGGCATGGGTGGAATGGGCGGAATGGGCGGAATGATGTAATCCGCAGCCCGGTATTCTTTTCTCATAAAATGCCTCCATGGATCATTCATGGAGGCATTTTTTTATCATTTCATTCTTGACATTGGCTGCCATTAAAAATAGAAAGAAAGTTTATGTTTAGAGATTAATTGAATATCGAACAAGGAATATCGAAGGAAATCCATTACCTTCGATATTCCTTGTTCGATATTTTTTGCTTTGTTGTATTCTCTTTTTATTTTCAACACTTTTACGGATTTTCCACGTATGGATATTCTTTTAAAGGGCATTGTCATCATTTCCGGGAATTATGGCAGCGGAAAAACAGAAGTTGCCATTAATCTTGCGGTGTATCGAAAATATCAGGGAATGGATGTTCGCGTGGCGGATCTGGATATTGTCAATCCCTATTTCCGGACACGGGAAGCCCGCAAACAGCTGGCTGAACTCGGGATCGAAGTGGTCCTGCCCCCGGAACAATACATGCAGGCGGACCTGCCCATTTTAAGCCGTTCCGTCAGCGGGTTGATCCGGCATCCGGCAGAACTGACGATACTGGATGTCGGAGGAAACAATGTCGGTGCAATGGTCCTGGCAGCCCTGGCAGACGCATTCAAGGATGCCCCTTACCAAATGCTTCAGGTGGTCAACCCGTTTCGGCCTCTCACCCAGACCCTTGAAGGAGTGCTGAAGATGCAACAGGAAATTGAAAAAGCATCCGGATTGACCATCAGCGGCTGGATTGGAAATGCCAACTTGATTGATGAAAGCACGAGGGAATCCATTCTTTCCGGATATGCCTTCATGCAGAAGCTTGCAAAATCCACCGGGCTACCGCTGGCGTTCATTACGGCGCCGGCCTCTTTAATGCCCGCATTGAGGATCGAAGAATTTTCATGCCCCATACTCCCCATCAAACGGCAACTGGTTCCACCCTGGAAGCATGCTGTCCGGCTGAAGGAATAAAAACAAGTCTGATCTGGATGATATGAATCATTAAAAAGAGGAATCATTGGCGATGGCCTATCAACATCAAATTGACGTGGATCGATGTAAGGGATGCGGTTTATGTGTGGCCGTATGCCCCAAAAAAGTACTCGAGATAGCCGGCGAAGTGAATGCCAAAGGCTACTTCCCAGCCTATCAGGCCCGGCCTGAAGACTGCGTCTATTGTTCAACCTGCTGCATTATGTGTCCGGATGTGGCCATATCCATAACGGAAACACCTTAACCCTGCAGCCATGCGGATATTACGGAGGATTCCATGAGCAAAGTTCTCATGAAAGGAAATGAAGCGATCGGGGAAGCCGCCATTCGGGCAGGCTGCCTCAATTATTTTGCCTATCCCATCACCCCTCAGTCCGAGGTGGCCGAATATCTGGCCCGCCGGATGCCGGAAGTCGGGGGCGTTTTTTTGCAGGGTGAAAGCGAAGTGGCGGTCGGGTACATGATTTTTGGCGCCTCGGCCTGCGGCGCCCGGGTGATGACCACCTCATCCAGCCCCGGTATCAGCCTGATGAGCGAGGCCATCAGTTATATTGCCAGCGGTCAGTGCCCAGCGGTCTTTGTCAACATCATGCGCGGCGGCCCGGGTCTTGGCGGGATACTGCCTTCCCAGGGCGATTATTTTCAGGCCACCAAAGGCGGCGGGCACGGGGATTACCGGCTTCTGGTCTTTGCCCCTGCCAGCGTCCAGGAAGCCGTGGATATGGTGATGATGGCCTTTCCCCTGGCTGAAAAATACCGCAATCCGGTCATGATCATGGGCGATGGACTGATCGGGCAGATGATGGAGCCAGTCGTTTTTCCGGATCAACTCAAGACCCAGCAGTTGAACACGGACAGTTGGGCAACCAGCGGCATGGACACCCGAAACAGCAGCACGCGGAATCTTGTCAAAACCCTGTATCTGGACCCGGTCCAGCTTAACGCCCATAATCTGTTGCTGAAAGCCAAATATGACCGGATGAAAATTGAGGAAATCCGATTTGAACCTTATAATATCGAAACGGATTACCAGGTGCTGATTGTCAGCTATGGCACGATGAGCCGGGTGTGCCGGACCGCCATTGACAATTTAAAGGCCAAAGGCGTTGAAATCGCCATGATCCGTCCGCAGACCCTTTTTCCCTTTCCGCTCATGGCCATTCGCGAAGCCGCTGCCAAAGCAAGCTGCAAGACGGTGATCAGCATCGAAATGAGCATGGGTCAGATGGTTGAAGATGTTGAGCGCAGCGTTCAGGGCAGAAAGCCGGTGGAGTGGTATGGAAAATGCGGGGGAGAAGTCCCGACACCCGAGGAAATCATGGATGTGGTTCAATCATATATAACGACGCAGCGAAAGGAGCAGAACTGATGGGAAAGACCTTTCACAGACCCGAAGCCCTTTCAAGTCAGCAGACCCATTACTGTCCGGGATGCACGCACGGCGTGATTCACCGGCTGGTAGCGGAAGTGATCGATGAGCTGGGTATCCGCGGCCGGACCGTCGGCATCGCCCCCGTGGGATGCGCAGTCCTGGCCTATAATTATTTCACATGCGACTTTCAGGAAGCGGCCCACGGCAGGGCCCCTGCCATGGCCACCGGCATCAAGCGGGTCAGGCCCGATTTGATGGTGTTTACCTATCAGGGGGATGGGGACCTGGCCAGTATCGGTATGGGCGAGATTATTCACGCCGCCAACCGGGGCGAAAAATTCACCACCATTTTTGTCAACAATGCAGTTTACGGCATGACCGGCGGCCAGATGGCGCCCACCACCATGCCCAACCAGCGCACCACCACCTCTCCTTTTGGCAGGGATGTCGCGGAAGTTGGCATGCCGATCAAGGTGGCGGAGCTTCTGGCGGCCCTGCAGACACCGGCGTACATTACCCGGCAGACCGTCATCCGTCCCAAATATATCGTGAAAGCCAAAAAAGCCATACGCAGGGCTTTCGAATATCAAATGCAGGGAAAATGCTTCAGCCTGGTTGAAGTGGTCAGCACCTGCCCCACCAACTGGGGCATGACACCCATGGAAGCTATAAACTGGACTGAGAATACCCTGCTTCCCTATTATCCACTGGGCGATGTCAAGACACCCGAACCCATGAGCGGAGGGATAGATGCAAAGTGAAGTCATGTTTGCAGGTTTTGGCGGCCAGGGCATTTTGTTAAGCGCCAAGATTTTGGCCCACGCCGCCATGGAACAGGGATTTGAAGTCGTATGGATCCCTTCCTACGGCCCCGAAATGCGGGGGGGGACCGCCTACTGCATGGTCGTCACCAGCGACCAGCCCATTGGTTCTCCCATCATTCGCAACCCCATGCACCTAGTGGCCATGAACCGGCCCTCGCTGGAAAAATTTGCTCCCATGGTAAAGCCGGGAGGCGTTATTTTGATCAACAGTTCCCTGATAACCGTTGGCTGCGGCAGAACGGATGTGGACGAATTCATCGTACCCGTCAACGACATCGCCCTCGCCCTCGGGAGCATCCGATCCGCCAATATCGTTGCCCTGGCTGCTTTTGCGGCCCGCAGCAAAATGGTGGACAATGATATCCTGCGCAAATGCGTCAAGGAGGAGTTTTCCAGCAAAGCCAAACTCATTCCCCTGAACATGAAGGCGGTTGATGAAGGACAAAAGGCTGCTGACATGTCGAGTCCCCGATGATTGTCAAGGTTCCCGAGTACATTCTGTCTATCGAGCCCTATAAGCCCGGGAAACCCATTGATGAGCTGGCCAGGGAATACGGCATTCTAAACGCCATCAAGCTGGCTTCAAACGAAAATCCGTTAGGGCCTTCTCCCATGGCGGTTCAGGCTATTGTCCTTGCCTTGTCCAACCTTCACCGGTATCCGGATGGCAGAGGGCATGATCTGACAGTAAAGCTGTCCGCCCGCCTGGGTTTTTCCCCGGATCATTTTGTCCTGGGCAATGGCTCGGACGATCTGATCGGCATGCTGACCCGTGCCCTGCTTCAGCCCGGCGATGAGGCCATAATCCCCACGCCTTCTTTTTTAATGTATGACATCGATGTCCGAAGCGCCGGCGCCATTCCCGTTCACGTGCCCCTGCGGTCCCTGGCGATTTGCGCCAATGATCTTCTGGAAAAAGTGACTTCCCGGACCCGGATGGTTTTTATCTGCAACCCCAACAACCCGACCGGCACGGTGATGTCCCGGAATGATTTTGAAGCATTTATCGGGGCTCTTTCATCGGATATCGTTGTGGTTGTGGATGAGGCGTACATGGAGTTTGTAAGGGATCCGGACTGCTTCAGAAGCATGGAATACATTCAGGGTAATAAGCCGATTGTGGCCTTAAGAACTTTTTCCAAAGCCTACGGCCTGGCAGGGCTTCGGATCGGTTATGGCGTCATGGCGCCCGAACTTGCCGAAATTCTCCACCGGATCCGTCAGCCCTTCAATGTCAGCCTGCTGGCCCAGGCCGGAGCCGTTGCCGCTTTGGAAGATGAGGCGTTTTTACACAAGACCGTTCAAACCGTGCATGAAGGTCTTGATTTCCTGTATGCGGAACTGGACAGGGCGGGCGTCCGGTATTTTCCCACTCAGGCCAATTTTTTTCTGATCGATGCAGGGCAGAACGCGGACATGGTTTTTGAAAACATGCTGAAAAAAGGTGTCATTGTTCGTTCCATGTCTTCCTATGGCTATCCGGAATATATTCGTGTCAACACGGGTCTTCCGGAAGAAAACAAACGGCTGGTTCAAGCCATAGAGCAGGTATTTTAATGTGCCCGGCTTCCATGGACGCCTCTCATCCGTTGACAAAACCCCTGTTGATAACCATAGACGGGCCCGCAGGCGCCGGAAAGACCACGGTCAGCAGACTTCTTGCCGGACAGCTCGAATACCGGTATCTGGACACCGGCGCTCTCTATCGGTCAGTTGCTTACAGCGTCCACATCAACAACATTGACATTGAAGATGAAGCCGCTTTGACAGCCCACCTGAAGGAATTTGATTTAACCCCGCGTGCGGATAAAAACGGGTTTCGCCTGTTTTGGAAGGATCGGGATATTACGGATCAAATCAGAACCCCTGAAATCTCCATGATGGCCTCCACTGTTTCAGCCAAACCCGCTGTGCGGGCTTTTCTTCTGGATATGCAGCGGGAAATGGGAAAAGGCAAAGCCCTGGTGTGTGAAGGCCGCGACATGGGTACGGTGATATTTCCGGAAGCGGATATCAAATTTTTCCTGGACGCCGACCCTCATGTGAGAGCCTGCCGCCGGTACAAGGAAATGCCGCCAAAGTCAACCGTCACCCTGGAAGACATTTCCAGGGACATGATTCAAAGAGATCAGAATGACAGCCGGCGGGCGCTTTCACCGCTGAAACCCGCGGACGATGCCATTCGGATTGACTGCACTTATATCGATCCCCAGGAAGTGGTCAGGCTGATGATGGCCTGCATTTCTGATATCTCCCCCCTCTCTTAAAATATAATTATTGTTTTTTCAAAGACAGTCTGATATAAAATAAAAGATATACTGGCGACAGTATATGGTTTTAGCAGGTAAAATAAGGCTAAGGGGGATAGTTAACTTTCATGGAAAATGACACACAAATCAATTCAGAACCAACAATTCAAACTCCGGTAGTTGTTCCAATGAACCAGGTGGACACGTTTGATGATGCTCAGGAAGCATCTGATGGCATGGACAACCTGATGGAAATGTACGAGGAGAGCTTCAAACGCTTTGCCGAAGGCGAAGTGGTTACCGGCCGTATCATTTCGGTAGACAAAGATCATGTGCTGGTGGATATCGGATACAAATCCGAAGGCCAGATCCGGATTCACGAATTCCGGGATGAGAATGGGAATATCGTCGTCAAGACCGGCGATTCGGTTGAGGTCATGGTGGAATGGTGGGATGATGAAAATGAAGTCGTCATTCTTTCCAAAGAAAAAGCCGCCAAGGTCAAGGTATGGGACGATATCAAAAAAGCCCATGATAATGACGAGGTGATTCAGGGTATTATTCTGGCACGCGTTAAAGGTGGCTTTTCTGTGGATGTCGGTGTCCAGGCGTTTTTGCCCGGATCTCAGGCAGATCTGCGCCCGATTCGCAATCTGGACGAAATGGTGGGAAAGACCTTCAATTTTAAGGTCTTGAAATACAACCGGAAACGCAGCAATATCGTTCTATCCAGACGCGCCCTGCTCGAGCAGGAAAGAGAAACCAAACGGTCCGCAACATTGACCACCATCCATGAAGGCAAAATCCTGAGCGGAACCGTAAAAAATCTTACGGAATACGGCGTTTTTGTTGATCTAGGCGGTGTCGATGGTCTGCTTCACATTACGGATATTTCATGGGGCAGAGTCAAACACCCCTCCGAACTCTTTAAAGTCGGAGATGAAATTACCGTCAAGGTATTGAATCTGGACGTTGAAAAAGAACGTGTCTCCCTGGGCATGAAACAATTGACCCAAGACCCGTGGATTGCCGCGGTTGAAAAATATCCGATCGCAGCGCGCATTTCCGGAAAAGTGGTCAGCCTTACCGATTATGGCGCATTCGTCGAACTTGAAGAAGGCATTGAAGGCCTGATCCACGTTTCTGAAATGTCATGGACCCGTAAAGTTCGCCATCCTTCCAAGATCGTCTCCATCGGCGACATGGTTGAAGCGGTTGTGCTGGACATCAAGCCGGAAAATCGCCGGATTTCTCTGGGAATGAAACAGATCGCACCCAATCCCTGGGATGTGATCAGTGAAAAATACCCGGTCGGCACAACCATCGAAGGCAAGATCAAGAACATCACGGATTTTGGTATCTTTATCGGGATTGATGAAGGCATTGACGGACTGGTTCATATTTCGGACATTTCCTGGACAAAGCGCATCAAACACCCTTCAGAAATCTACAAAAAAGGGGATGTGATTCAAGCCATTGTTCTGGATATCGAAAAAGACAACGAGCGATTTTCCCTGGGCATCAAGCAGCTTCAGCCAGATCCCTGGAAAACGGTGGCGCAGCGGTATGAAGTGGGTAAGATCATTACCGGTACCGTCACCAACCTGACCGATTTCGGTATCTTTGTCGAACTTGAAGAAGGCATTGAGGGGCTGGTTCATGTTTCTGAAATCAGCAAGGAAAAAATCAAGACGCCGGTCGGCAAATTCAATATCAACGACGTCATTACGGCGCGGGTCATGAACATCAACAGCGATGAAAGACGAATCGGACTTTCCATCAAGCGCCTTGAAGTTGAAGACGAACAGGCGCTCTTGTCCGAGTATGTCAACAGCATGAAACCCGGGCCCTCGACTTTTGGGGAACTTCTCAAGGAAAATCTCCAGGAAAAGCTGACCAACGAATCCAATCAGTAACGCTTTTGTCATGAAACCGAGGAATTGCTTTTCCCTCTCCCTTTTAATAAAAAGGGAGAGGGAAAGCACCAACACACACCATGTTCTCCAGAAGACACCCCTATCTGCATTTCCTGTTGATTTTTTCAACCATTGTCTCTGTTTCGACTATCATCATATCTCTGATTGTACTGATGGGAATCAAATACTCAACCCAGAACGATATTTCGGATGCTGAAGAAAAAGTCGGTGTCATCGAAGTGAAAGGCTATATTGCCGACCCCCAGGAAACCATTCAGGACATCCGCCGGTATCGCGAAGATAACTCGATTAAGGCCATTGTTCTTCGAATCGACTCGCCCGGAGGAAGCGTCGGCCCTTCACAGGAAATTTCCAGAGAAGTCCAGAGAACGCTTCAAGATAAAAAAGTGGTCGCATCCCTTGGCGCCGTGGCGGCTTCAGGCGGATATTATATTGCAGCGGCAGCCAGCGGCATTGTCGCCAATCCGGGCACGATAACCGGAAGTATCGGCGTCATTATGGGATTTACTGATATTCAGGGGCTTCTTCAAAAAATCGGCATTACTCCGGTTGTCGTCAAAAGCGGCCAGTATAAGGATACCGGATCTCCCGTCCGAACGATGACGGATGCCGAAAGAACCCTTCTTCAGACGTTTTCGGATCAGATTCATCGACAGTTCATCACTGCAATTGCGGAAGGCCGGCATATAGAATACGAAAAGGTTGCTGCAGTCGCCGACGGCCGGATCTTGTCCGGTGAAAATGCGCATGAACTGGGATTGGTTGACCGGCTCGGAAACCTGGAAGATGCCATTGCATGGGCAGGTGAGATGGGCGGCATCACCGGCAAGGTATCAGCGATTTACGCCAAGGATAAAAAACATACGTTCATCAAACGCCTGGCCGAGTCTTCGCTTCATGAAATGATGAGTCAGCTATCCGCTTATCATTTTTTTGCAGGGTATGTTTTATGAAGTGATGTGGTCGGGACGACTGGATTTGAACCAGCGACCCCAGCGTCCCGAACGCTGTGCTCTACCAGGCTGAGCCACGTCCCGACTCATCTTTTCTATTTATGACAGCAACGCCCAATTGTCAATGAAAAACACATGGGATCATAAGCATTTAAGCGTTTTTCTCCAGAATGAATCCTTTCTTTTGGCTTCCCCCCTTGAAAAAAGAGGAGGCGGCAATTCACAGATCGTTTATGAAAAAGGGTGCGTGACCACAATCGTTTCATTTCTTCCCGGCCCCACCGAGATGATACCAATGGATACGCCGCTCAGTTCTTCAATCCGTTTCAGATAGTTCCGGGTGTTCCGGGGAAGGTCTTCTTTTCTTCGGATGCCTGAAATATCCTCGGACCATCCGGGAAGTGTTTCATAAACCGGCTTGCATTTGGACAGCACCTTCAGGCTTGAAGGAAATACTGTCAGCACTTTGCCCTGATATGCATATCCGGTACAGATGTTTAACGCATCCAAGCCGCCCAGCACGTCCAGTTTGGTGATGGTCAGGCTGGTCAGCCCGTTCAGGCGCACCGCATTGTTCAGTACAACCATATCGAGCCATCCACAGCGCCGTTTCCTGCCGGTTGTTGCGCCGAATTCGGCGCCTTTCTGCTGAATCCGGTCCCCCGTTTCATCAAACAACTCCGAGGGGAAAGGCCCCTGCCCCACACGGGTGGTGTAAGCCTTGACAATACCGATCACACCGGTAATCCGTCCAGGCCCAACGCCGGACCCGCAGCAGGCGTTTCCTGAAACCGTATTGGATGAGGTGACGTAGGGATAGGTTCCGTGATCGATATCCAGATGCGTTCCCTGAGCGCCCTCAAAAAGAAGCTGTTTGCCTGCGGAAACGGCCTGATCCAGTTCAACTGCAACATTTGTCACATAAGGCGAAAGGCGTTCCGCATACCGGTTGAAGGTTTCAACAATGGGCTGAGAGTCCAGGGGAGCGGTTGAAAGATAATTTTTCAGATAATAATTTTTTTCGTCCAGAAAAGACAGAAGCCTTTCTTTAAAAAGCTCCGGATCGATCAATTCAACAAAACGAATGCCTCGCCGGGAAATCTTGTCTTCATAACAGGGGCCGATACCGCGGCCGGTTGTGCCAATTTTTTGATCGCCCTTGAGATGCTCACGGGCAACATCAATCAGCTTATGATAGGGCATGATCAAATGGGCCAGTTCGCTGATCTTCAGTTTCTCCGGTCCCACATCAATTCCCCTGAGGGTGAGATAGTCCATTTCATCAATCAACACCTGAGGGTCCACGACAACCCCGTTGCCGATATAACAGATTTTTTTTTGCAGTATGCCGGATGGAACCAGATGACTGATGAACTGCTCACCATTCACCACCATGGTGTGACCGGCATTGTTGCCTCCCTGGAACCGAACCACAACATCGGCAAGATCCGCGAGCAGATCGACAATTTTCCCCTTACCCTCATCCCCCCATTGGGTTCCAACGATTACAATGTTTGACACGCGTCGCTCCTTTGGCTAATGACTCCGATGAAAAAGTCATCAAAATATTTCCTGCAAGACCAATCGGGTTGGCAGCCTCATCAAACCCAAGGAATGCACCCGCCTACCCGACCGGATGAGATCTCCTGTCCCGGAAAAAGCGCTGCAGGATCTCTCTGCATTTGTTTTCACAAACCCCGTGAATAACCTCCAACCCGTGATTCAGACGTTTGTCGGCCGATAAGTCATACAAAGATCCGGCAGCGCCCCATTTCGAATCTCCGGCTCCATAGACAAGCCGGCTGACCCGGGCATGAATGATTGCTCCCATACACATTATACAGGGCTCTACCGTAACATACAGCGTGGTGTTTAACAATCGGTAATTCTGAATCTGCCTGGCCGCATGGCGAAGCGCCAGGATTTCCGCATGCGCTGTTGGGTCGGACAAAGAAATGGTCTGATTATGCGTTGAAGCCAGCACCAATCCCGATTCCGAAACCAATACAGCGCCAACCGGCACTTCTTCTTCCTGAAATGCCGCTGCCGCCTCGGAAAGCGCCAGATTCATCAAAATGCTGTGAGCGCCTGTCGGATCCACAACTGCGTTTTGGAATTGCATCCCAGGAAATACCCCTAGTCAGGTTATCATTGACATTATCGGCTGTTTGGCCTATAAACAGCAAATACTTTGCGCCCGTAGCTCAGCTGGATAGAGTACCGGACTACGAATCCGTCGGTCGAACGTTCGAATCGTTTCGGGCGCGCCAATAATTACAAGGGCTTATAGCTAAATGCTGTAAGCCCTTTTTCTTTAAAAACCCAAAGTGTCACAACTCTGTCACAACTTTTCATCCAATGGGAAAGAATTGTCCACGCCTATGATACAGGACAAAAAGAAAAATTCAAGCTGTTTCCTGCCCGATTCCCGGCGGATAGGATCCCCGGCCCTGGCATCTTTTGACTTTGAAAGTGAAAAGCCAATCCCAGGACAAGAAACAAAGTTCCTTTTGTCCTGCTGTTGTTCTGTATCCGTTCGCATTCCGGCCCTTGTCATCATATGCCCCACGCCCCGAAAGCCCCGCCTTGCGCCTCTGGCTGCGCCTGTCCGGTTCCAGAAAAGAAAAAAGGCGACTATCTTTGACGGCATCGCCTTTGAATTTCGTAAACATAAAATTCTGATTTATCCCGGATCACCCGGCAAGCTGCTGTTCCTTGTTCATGATTTTCTGTTCGGCCCCGTCAAGAGACTTCCCCAGGTAAACGCCATGAAGTTTTCCGGCAACTTTTTTGAACGCCCGAAAATAGTTTTTGTACTGAATTATATTCCAACCGGCAATGTTTAACTTTTGTTTAACAGTTTCTTGTTTAACCGGCGTGTTTAACTCGTGTTCTTTGTTTAACTCGGTGTTTAACTCTTGTAATCTGTTTAATTCTTGTTTAACCTGTTCCAATTCCTGTTTAACCCTGTTTAACTCTGTATCGGTGTTTAACCTGGTGTTTAACTCAATCAAGATAGGTGCGTACTGTTTGAAAGTTGCAATTTTGATTCCGGCAATTTCCGGCAATGACTTTGAAAGCATTTCGTAAACTTTCGCCCATGATCCCGTTTCCGTGTAAAGCTCTTGAACCCTGGCCCGGTGCATCGTTAAAATTTCTGCTGGTTTCATGACTCCCCCTTTTTGTGTTTAACCGACGTTTAACTTTATTGTTTAACTCTTGTTTAACTGCATTCAAGGGGAATGTCAAGATAATTGTTTAACCTGTTTAACCGAATCAAAAAGCCCAAAGCTCACGGAAAATAGGCCACTGCCCCCAGGTAAAAAGGCAATGGCCCTGTTTTTGCGCTCAATTTTAGGCGGTTTTCCTACGCATGATTTTCTTGAATTTCTCATTAATTTTCCCGATTTCCCAGGCTTGCTGATCTTCCGATTTCGCAAGCTGAAGGGGATTAACGCCCTTGCTGCCCGGCATCGGTTTTTCACCTGAAAACTCGCTGAAAACGTCAAGTTTAGGTATCCCGGATTTCATGGCCTCGATTTCTTTTAAGTCAAGCGCCGGTTCAAGTTTCAACATTTCAAGCCGATCTATAGCGGCCCGGCAATAGTTTATTGCATCTAAAACCGCGCCATTGTTGCTTTCAGATGTTATTTTTATTTTCTCTGTGAAAATGTTTCTTTCTGCGCTGCGGCCCCTGGATTCAATCCGGCCCGGCTTCCGTAGCTCGTCAAGCTGATCCCGGAAAAATTGAATCCCCTCGTCAAGTGCCTGATCTGCGGATTCAATTAAAACCTCGCTCTGAATCCTGATCTGCCTGTCAAGCTCCGTATTTTCCGCCCGCAATTCCCCGCGCGCCCGGTTCCATGCGGCCCCGGCGATTTCAAACGCTGCCTTTGCCTGTAGGTAAATTTGTTCTTTCTCGGCGGCCACGGCCTGCAACCTGGTTATGGTTTCGGCCTGCTCTTTTCGTAACGTCTCGATCTGCCCGGCGGCCTGCTTGCGTGCTGTTAAGGTTTCGGCGGCTTCATCGGCCTGAATCTGCCTTGTAAGCGGATGATTTTCGATTTTCTCAAGCAATTTTTCGAGTTTTGATTCACCTTCTTTTAACCAATTTTTCATGATTTTTTCCTTTTTTAAAAATTAATCTTCAGTGACTTTTTCCAGTTTCATCAATTTCGGGTGCTTTTTCAGATAGGCCCTTTCCGCTGTCGTCAAAAGTCCGTGCCGTTCCAAATAAACGGCCTCGGCCTCGAATGTCGGCGGATCATCTGGATCAATCGGCACGCCTTTAAAATCGCCCGCTTTAAATTCCACGTTTATTTTCACCCCGTGAATGTCCAAGGCCCGGCCATTATAATAATCGCATTCAAATTGGCTGATCCAATCGGAAGGAATCCCAAAATCGAAAACTGGCGCATAGCTTAATACCTCGTGTTTTGGCGTGCCGATCCCTCCGATTCTCTGCCTCGGCTCCGGACTGTCAAAGTTCCACCAAAACCATGGCCTCGTACATGGATGTTGCTTTATCCACTCGGCTACAATTTTTTCACCAAAGGCTCGCCAATAGTCGGCAATGTCATCACCAAAAAATAAAAACTCGTTATAGCGATCCTTCTCGGCAAATGCCCGCTGATCCTCATGCCCGGTTTCAAAATAAAATCGCAATGCTTCGGGTAAATAAATTTCTCTGTCTTTTCGGCTTCTCGGCGTCCGTTGTCTATTTGTCGGCATAATCCCCCCTATCGGCCTTGCGGCCTGCCTGCCCTGTCACGCAATGGCTCTAAATCAAGGTTGAGCGCCTTCAACCCGGCCAAAAAGGCGGCCCGGCTGTCTCGCTCGCAAGCAAGAAGCGGATTAACTTTCTGTTGCCCGAATTTGTCAATTAAAAGCATTCCGGCGGTATCAATTGCTGTCCGTGCGGCCTGCGCTCTGTCAAAGGCTTCGAGTGCAACCCGCAAGATTCGCAACCCGGCCGCATCGTCAATTAAATACTCATTTAAAATTTCTTGCCAAATCTTCTTTGATTCCGATGATAAATGGGCTGGTGGCCCTGTTTTGCTCGGTTTCATATAATTACCTCACTTTTCTGAACGTTTGTTCGGTTTTTTGAAGGAAAAGCTTCATTTCGTGCGCTTCTATCAGCCATGCCGGTTAACGGGTCATGCATCTGTGAAGGCAAAATGGCCCCCAGGTGGGGGGGTGTCCCGTGCAAATACGCACGCTGCCGTGCCTGAAGTTCCGTCAACAGCTTTAAAAGCTCAATTTTATGTGTTGACATGCCCAATGTTTCAACCTCTTGTAAAAGCATCTGATAGCCCGCTGCAAACTCTTTACAAGTCCGGCGGTTTTCAACGATTATTTCCAACTCATGAACCCTGCACAAAATTTCAATCAAACTCATGATTCCCGTTTTCCTTTCAGTTCCCCGACTTCCTGACTCAACAAGAGTGCATCCAATTCGCTTTCAACCACGGCCACGGCTGCCTGATTATCCCAAAACGTCAATGGCTGCATTCCTGAACCACTGCAAACAATATAACGGCTGCCGTCTTTTGGTGGTTTACTGCATCTGATCCGCAACCGGATCACTTGTCCGGCATCATCCGTCATTGGAATGACAAGGCTCGGCCCCGGCAACCAAACTTTTTTATCCCTGCCTGTCTGCTGGTTCATTTCCGGCTGCAACCCCCAGGCTGTTCTTGCCTGGTACAAGTCCCGATCATTCCAACCCAACCCGGCCCGACTGATCGTTTCGGCATTCAACCCCCGTTCGGCCTGTAGCCACGCCACGGCTTCACTGTTGCGCTGCAACTGCCCGGCGCAATGATCCATAAACGCCCGCGCCTTTGCTTGCCATGCTGCCCCCGGTGTGTAAGATCCCATATTCTAAGGGTATAAAAGTGTATGAAGTTTTCAGAATAGATTGACAAGCAGGAATGAATTATCAGATTAAATGGGCCTCTGTTTGAGGCCCATTTAATTTTGGAAGGG
>Ga0268283_1000286_pt1 | contig 40609 bp, 39 predicted proteins | sample saktaG_13_FD_190140 | JGI IMG/M metagenome (GOLD analysis project Ga0268283, IMG submission 190140) | Saline water microbial communities from Sakinaw Lake, British Columbia, Canada - sak_2013_06_06_36m | ecosystem: Environmental > Aquatic > Non-marine Saline and Alkaline > Saline ...
AAGGATTTTTTTTGCTAATAGATAGTTACGACAGAGTAGTAGACTATATCCGCGTCTCAGTCACAGAACGATGTAATTTTAGATGCCAATACTGTATGCCTGAAAAACCTTTTTCATGGGTTCCAAAAGAAAATCTTCTCTCTTTTGAAGATCTATTTGAATTTCTAAAAATTGCTATGGATGAGGGGATTAAAAAGATCCGCATCACAGGCGGTGAACCACTTCTTCGTGAAGACCTTGATAAATTCATAAAAATGATCTATGACTATAAAAGTGATATCGACCTTGCAATGACAACAAACGGATATCTTTTAAAAGGTGTTGCACAAAAACTCAAAGATGCAGGACTTAGCCGTATCAATATCTCAGTCGATTCTCTCAAACCTGAAATCGCTCAAAAGATAGCAGGTAAAGATGTTCTTAAAAATGTTTTAGAAGGTGTTGAAGAAGCTTTAAAAGTAGGCTTACATGTAAAGATAAATATGGTTCCTATGAAAGGGATGAACGCTGATGAGATCGTAGATATTTTAGAATATTGTAAAGAGCGTAATATGACTGTACGCTTTATAGAGTATATGGAAAATTCTCATGCCTCTGTAGATATTAAAGGGATGAAAAGTGCAGAACTTCTAGCACACATCAAAGAACATTACGATTTCATCGATGAAGGGTTTGACGGCCATTCCCCATCACATTACTTTAGACTAGAAGATGGATATAAGTTCGGACTTATCGAACCCTATGAAGATGATTTTTGTAAAAAATGTAACCGTATCCGTTTAACAGCAGAGGGCTTTTTAATCCCTTGTTTGTACTTCGATGAAGCGATGAGTATTAAAGATTTCATCCAACGTGGAGATATCAAAAATGCTGCTTTGGTATTAAAAGAAGTGGTGCGAACTAAACCTGAGAAAAACCGCTGGAGTGAAGCAAGTGATGAAGTTTCTACTCGTGCTTTTTATGAGACGGGTGGGTGATGGAAAAGAGATCAAAGAGTACTAGTCAAAAAGCGCTTGTAATCCCTCTTTGTTTTTAATTTTATAGGTATTATTGAGATCTTTTTCTAGAAGATTAAGTTTTAACAGTTTTTTAAATACACGTGAGAGTGTTTCAGGTGTCATATGCAAGTGTTCTGCTAGTTGATAGTTTTTATAGGTCATAAGCGCATCTCCATTTGTATCATATATGAACTTTGCGAGTCGAGTGGTAGAGTCGAGTACAACGTTGAGTGCGATCACCGACTCAAGATAGCGTATTTTCTTAGAAAGAGATTTAAAGAATAAAAAGGCAATATCAGGATCGTGTAAAAATTCATTTTTGAAGCGGGCAAAATCGATCTGAATAACTTCACCATCTGATTCAAATACAGCAGAAGCAGGATAGGGCAGACCTTCAAGAACAGCCATTTCTGCAATCAATGTTGTCGGCATAAAGCGGTGCATGACAATTTCATTATTTTTTAAATCAGTTTTATAAACTTTTAAGACACCCTCAGTTAATAATGTAAGTGATTTTGGTTGTTCTTTTTCATAAAACAGAACGGAACCCTTTGGCATTTTGACACGTGTTGCGAAGGTATTTATCAGTGCTAATTGTTCATCAGAAAGGTTGCTAAAAAAATAAAAATGTTTTAAATCAGACATTTTAATGTCCTTTATTAGATAAATTTTGGTCAAACAGCAGCAAAGTCGCTTGAATCATACAAAGGAGAATGTTTTAGAGTTTTACGTAAACTGCTGCTTGAACAAAACGCCTGTCCAACAGGCGAATGTATATGTAAGACTACTTACCTATAAGATCTGAAACTTCTTTGATATCTGTTTCAGACAGTGTAGCCACCTGTCCCTTCATCATACCTTTTGAAGCTCCACCATAAGTGCCATCTTGATAACCTTTAAGAGCAGTAGCAATCTCTTTTTTTGTCATAGCGCTAATAACTTTACTTTTACCTAGAGCAGATTTTTCCCCTGTTGCCCCATGGCATCCTGAACATTTTTTAAAAGTTGTCGCGCCATCCGCCATAACTGAACTTGATAGTGCCAACAATGCTAAAACACTTATTACTATTTTTTTCATTTGTAACTCCTATTGAAATTTATATAAAGATTATATAAGAGATTTATATTTTAAGGCTTGACTTATGTCAAAAAAAAATAACTTTTTACTTCTTTTTTGACATGAAAAAATAAAAATCTTTCAAAACTAAAAGTACACATATAATCCATAAAAAATTAAGAATATAGTTGTTTTGAAAGTTACTGAATAAATAGAGCGCTGGCAGACCAAGTAACAATGGCCACTTAAGGAAATAAAAAAACATAATCAATGCACCATAAAGATGATTTAAGCTACGGATTTTATGCTCCTAAAGCTTTTTTAACATTTTCATCTGCCATAGTTATATTCCACGCTGGCTCCCACACTACATTGACTTCACACTCAGTGACTTCTTCAACTCTCTCACATGCCTCTTTTACCCATTGCACTATCATCTGATGCAGGGGACAAGCTTGTGTTGAGAGCGTCATAGTCACTATAACGTGATTGGAATCTTTGATTTCTACATTGTAAATCAGTCCCATTTCCACGAGATTAAATCCAACTTCCGGATCGATAACTGTTGAGATAGCCTCATATACTTTTTCTTCATTTAACATTATTTAAACCTTATTATATAAATTAAATTGCGCAGTAAAAAAATACCGCCTATACATAAAAATAACACGCCGACTTTAAACAAATTATTGTTACTTAAAAGTAAACCGTAAGCTCCTATAAGCACGCCAAGAGCACTAAATAGAACTTGAGACTTAGCACTTTTTACAGGGATCATATTTGCCAACATGGGCACTTTTTCTTTTCCCACAAGAGGTGAAAAACGCTCAAACCATACTAAAAAAGGTACGATTTTATAGAGATGACCGGTAATCATAAATCCAAAAAAACCTGTAAAAATTAACCAACCTATCACAAAAATCATGGCTTCATTCTGATTGAAAATATAAGATACTCCCAATACAAATGAACCTACAAGCGATGCATGAGACACATATAATGATTTTGCGTACACATCATGTTCTTTGCGTGCACGGGTTTTGTATAAGACAAACATCTGATAAAGATAAAATAAAAGCGACAAGACACTCAGAAAGTATCCAGCATAGCTAAGAATAGTTAAATCAAAAAGCGATGACGTTGCTACTGATAAGACGCCAATACTCATGAGAACAAGTGCTGTTTTTATTGGACGCCAAGAAAAATGGTGTGAAAGTCCAAACATAGGAATTAAAACCATAGATAAGCCAAAAATAGTAGTCACGATATAACCCACAACTACTAAATATACATGTCCCCTCAAAAGATCAGTTAAATTGATACTGATCATGCCAGCGTATCCCAATGCCAAAACGATACCGAAAACGACTCCTAAAAGCAAAAATATATTTGCGATGATAACGCTAACCATCGTAAAGTTTAATTTTTTTTCTATTTTTCGTATTGTCATTAATGTATCAAAGAGAAATGTGAGCATTGCTATCAATACAGTTACTCCACCAAAGGGAAGGACAAGAGGTGAAAAAATAAATCCGTATGCCATCATCAGTGTTCCACAAAGGAGCAAAGGCCAAATGATATAATAGAAATCTACTGCAAAATGCCCGTTTTCAAGCACAACAGGGACGAGCTGTGCCATTGCTCCAAAGATTATCATCATGATAAATCCCAAAAGAAACAGATGTACCCATGCTATTATCGAAGGGTTCATATATCCAATCGAGGAGATATCTAAAGAGAAGGCAAAGAGACTGCTCAAAAGATAAAATAGGACTCCAATAATAAAATAAGGCGCTATTAATTTAAACGGTGGAGCAAAATCACGATTAATCGCGAACATTTTTACAACTGAAAATCAGTTTGATCCGTCCATCGTCAAGATATTCTGTGTAAATGTCATAATCTTGACTTATTTTTTCTAATAATCCCATTGGTTTTTTGTGGTTTATCATAACAAGTTTGTGATCAGTAGAATCTATAAGTTGTAATCCAATCATTGCATTTACCATAGGTTCTGGCGGTTCGCACATGGATGTGTCGAACTGATAGTAAGTCACATCATTTCTCGTGTAAGTAAAAAAATCAACAGTTGCATTTTCAACATCAATTTTTGTAGCATTCTCAGGTAATAAGTTCATAAACAGTCCTTTATGTAGAAGATAATTTATAAAATAATAGGACAAATGATTTTTTTATGCATTAACAAATGTCAAGAACTATTTTTTATCTTTGGTATACTATATTCAAAATATACATAAAGGCAAAATAATGGATTTTTCTAAATATATACATGCAGTTGGTACTGGAGTAAAAGGAAACAGGGATTTAAGCTTTGAAGAAGCAAAAGATATGATGCATCAGATTTTAGAGCAAAGCGTTCATCCTGAGCAGATCGCAGCATTTTTACTCGGTTGGAGGCTCAAGCCTGAGACAACAGAAGAGTTTCGCGGTGCACTTAGTGCCTGTGATACTTATATAACACCACAAAAAATAGAAAACTCCATGGAACTTGGTTATCCATTTGATGGAAAAGCAAATAACCCTTATATCTTTCCTCTAGTTGCCCAAGTGCTTGAAGAACAAGCTCTGAATCTTGTCGTTATGGGTGATGATCTTCAGCCCGCAAAACATGGTATTACGGTAAAAGAAATTTGTACAAATATTGATCTAAATAAAAACTGCCACTTTTTTGACCGTAAAGATTTTTTCAATGAGATGCATCAACTCACGGATATACGTATGCGTTTAGGCTTACGTAGTGGATTTAATACGATTGAAAAGCTTCCGCGTATAGCCTTGAGTGATTATGCGATAACTGGAATATTTCATAAACCATATCTAAAAAAATATATTGAAGTTTTTGCTGAGCGCTACAAAAGATTTGCCTTGATTCAAGGAAATGAGGGAACACCTGAACTTTTTAGCAAGGGTAGATTATGGGTAGTTGATGGTGGTGGTGAGGCGGAAGAGTTTATCATCGATCCTGAATTCTATGGCATAAACTATCAAAAATCTTGGGAAAGCATTACGCTAGAGGAGTCTCTTGAACAGTTGAGCAATCCATCAAGCGAATACCTTAAACTAGCAAAACTCAATGCAGCGATCTATCTTTTTGTTGCACAAAAAGCAGAAAGTATTGATATGGGTTTTGAAATGCTAAACGGGTAACTTACTTTAAAACTTTTTTACTATTTTGTTTAACTCTATTACTGGAGGATTTGGAAGTTGTGGATATGCTTTTTGAACTATACTAGTCACCCATTGCGGATAAATCCTAAAGTTGAGTTTTACAACGGCGGTCAGTGGATAGTGTAATTTTTTAGCCTCTTTTATCGTGTAAATCTCTTCTCTTCGCTCACCCGCCGGTATTCGCGTATCGCTTATAAGCTTTTTGTATCTCCAAAATTGCAAACCGACGGGTTGGTTATTTTCATCGCCAAATACTTTCATAAAAGGTCTAGCATCTTTGCCAAGATTATTATCGGCTTGTAATTTTCCGCTTTCAAATACAACTTTATTGTTTTTGTCTTTAATTGTGATCTCTAGCCATAACTCTCTAAAATCAGAAACTCCTGTTGGCAAGTGATGTCCTGCTCCGATATTTTTCACACCGACTATCACCTTTCCCTCTTTTATATCTACATCCAGTTTCGCAGAAGTTTTAAGAAGCTGAATCGTTTGATCTTCGTTAATCTTATTTTTCAAACCTGATAAAAAGTGATTTGATCCTGAAAAATAATGAACTTTCACGTCATCTTTCATTGTTCCGCCATTTGTTGAGCGACCTTTTAAAGGTGAAAATTTATTCTCTTTGAGATTTGTCATATGACAATCGATACAGTCTTTGTGTTTACTTGGATTTTTTGGGTCGTTATAAGGTGATTTTTCCCACTCTTTAAAAGTTGATACGACGCCAAGATGGTTATCTGGCAAATATTCATCATGACAAGAAGCACAGTATGCGCTTTGTTTGTAGATTTTGTTTGAATAGCTTTGTTTATGTACTTTTGGATTTGCATTGATGAATTTTTCACTCAGCCACTGCTCTGTTTGTGAATCACTTTCCTCAAAAGTATATTTTTTTCTATTACTCAAATCTAAGCTGTATGCGCTGTTTCCGCTTGAATCAACTTTTGTGATTCGGTGACATGCCAAGCAGGAGACGCCTTGCTCTAGTTGTGAGTTTCCATGGATCTTTAACTCATCAATCAAAGTCGAAGAGCCACTCTCAAAAAGAGGATCAGGCATGATATTGCCATTCATAGGGTGAGTTGTTTTATCTTGTTCTGTCGTTATGGCACTTGGATTATGACATCCCATACACCATTTTCTAAACCCATTTCCTTTATCTTCCGCGGCTAGGTTTTCCATCACCATATAGTAAGGATTTGAGCTTGTCATATGTCTATGATTTGAATCCGCCCATTGATTAAAGATATCCGTGTGACACGATTTACATTTAGCTGAATTTGTCCAATCTTGATTATGATATCTCTGGACATTCTTCTCAAGTTGGATATTGGTAAGTTTACTGCTAGTAGCACTAAAAGAAGGAGTAGAGTAAAAAGTACCGGCTATCAATATAACCATAAGCTTTGAAGTAAATGCCGCGTTGACTCTTTTTTTTGTATGAAGGAATAAAGCTAAGAGTAAAAAGAAAGAACCATAGAGATGAATATAAAAAGAGACAAGTCCATAGATATCTCCGCCTCGATTTCCAATTAAAAATAGATAAAAGCCGCTTATTGTAATTAAAAATAAGACAACTCCTAACACTATGCCATTTATACTGTTTTGTTTTTTTACAACTAAATGTCTGTACACATGAATATTGACAAGAGGGATCAAGAGAAAAATAGTTAAAAGAATAGAACCTATAATATGTATTGCTTGTATATATTTAAAATAATCCCATTCAACGTGTAAAATATCTATTTGTAATAAACCCGTTATAAAGATGAGGATCAAGTATATTTTAATATGTGCGGTTTTCATAAGTTATCCTTATCGTCAATAGTATAATCCACAATATCACCATCGAGAGTTTTAAAGAAGGCTACTATTTCATCTGTTTGCGTGTCAGAAATATTGAGTCCAAGCTGATACTTTGCCATTATGTGTATAGCGTCTCGCAACTTTGCAATCGAACCGTTGTGAAAGTAGGGTGATGTTTTGGTTACATTTCGCAGTATAGGTACTCTAAATAATTGTTTATCATCTTTACCCATAAACCCTCCGATATTTTCAAATGGGTACTGATGATAAGTATTGAAATTGAAGCCAAAATGGCTTACTTCTCTCCCTTCCTCCCCTTGATGCAAAGTAGTTGTCAAATCAAGAATACTGTTATAGGTTCTAAGTGGAAATTTTTGTATGCTTTGTCCTCCGACACTTTTGCCAGTGTGACATCCTTTACAGCCAAAAGTGATAAAGTTTGTCAAACCTCTTTTTGCTTTTTCACTTATCGCATTATTGTCTCCGTCTAAAAATCTATCATAATCACCGCGGGTTAAAAGCGTTCTGACGTAAGCTCCAATCGCTTTTTGTACATTTAAAAATGTGAGTGTCGGAGCTTGCATGTGCTGAGTATCTCCAAATACTTTTTGAAATTTTTCTACATACGCTTTATCTAAAGAGAGTCTTTGCTCAACTTCTGATGGGCTCATATTCATTTTGTAAGGATCTTTAATAGAATTTCCGGCCTCTTGCTCTACGGTATCGACTTCTCCGTTCCATGTTAAATGTTTGGCTAGTGCAGAATTTAAAATACTCAAGGTATTTAAATGAAAAGGGTTCTCTTGTTGATGGTATCCAATAGCAGTTGAGAGTCTGTCTGTTCCGCTTTGATCAGATAAATGACATACAACACAGTCTTTTGGAGAAGTTTTAGATGTGAGGAGCATACTTGAATAAGGTTTGTTTTTATTATTGTCTTTGTCTATCATATGACAGGTGTTACAGCTGATATCTTGTTCTTTGGATAAGATTGTATTAAAATAAAGTTCTTTACCCAAAGCGATTTTTTCTTTACTTAATCTATTTTCGGGAGTATCGACAACTTTTAAGAGCTCTTTATAGGTGCTTGGGTTGCTCGACATATTTCTGGACAACGCAGCCTGTCTTAGCTCATCATCGCTGAACGGTTTGCTCTCTTTTTGAGTGAGTAGCCCTGATAATGATAGCAATAATATAATTGAAGTTGCGACAATAATCGATATAATCAATGATCTCATAACATTGTTCTCCTCTGAAAATTTCCACTTTTTTTACGCGACCGATTTTGTTTATTTTAGTTGGCTTAGTATATATCATACGTTTAGGATATGATTTGATACAAATCAAGAAAGAGCGCAGTATTGATGTAAAAATGAAGAATAAAGGTGCAAAATGGATAAAAATTCCAATCATATTAAAAATATTCTTCACGGATTTTTTCTCTCAATCGGTACCACTATTGCAGAGCCTTCGACCATCCTTCCACTAATAGTGAATGCTTTTGGTGGAGGCTCGCTTTTAGTTGGTTTTTTTTCATCTTTATTGCGTGGCGGTGCGATTATAGTGCAGATGTTGGCGGCTTTTCAAGCACAAAGTTATGCGCGGATGTTGCCCTATCTCAGACGCGTTTTCTTGATACGTTTTCTCGCATGGTTTGGGATAGGAGTTGCGATTGTTATCTTTGGCAAATCTCATCCAAATATCACTCTCTTTAGTATTGGTTTTGGTCTCTTTATCTTCTCTTTTAGTGCCGGTTTTGGAGCGATCTATTTTAAAGATATTCTCGCAAAGATCTTTACCCATAAATTTCGTGGTAAGAGTATGGCTTACAGACAGTTCTTTACTGCTTTTGGTGGCTTGATAAGTGGTTCACTCGCAGCGTTAATATTAAAAATATTTGAGCCGCCATTAAGTTATGGATATCTTTTTATTATCAGTTCATTTTTTATGGGATTTGGTTATTTGGCTTTTGCAACCGTAGATGAGCCCATAAAACAGGAAATTGCGCCAAGAGAAAATTCTTTTAAGAAATTCTTGCATAACGCCCTAGAGATATTTAAATCAGATAAAGATCTTCGCATTCAGATCACTACATTTTTACTCGCCTACGGTTATCTTATAGCCTTACCTTTTATTATCCTTGATGCTAAAACAAAAATAGATCTCAGTGCTTCTGCTATTGGTATACTCATAACTACTCAGATGGTTGGCGCAATGCTTAGTAATCTTTTATGGGGAAAACTCAGTGGTAAAGGTAGAAATAGACACACGGCCAATTTTGCGATTGCATTGCATTTGATTGCCATTTTAGTCGCAGCTTTTGCTTCAAGCTTACATGAGTATATGTTGGTGTTTTTTCTTATCGGAGCGGCGGCCGATGGCAATCGCATTGCTTCTGGAAATCTCATCTTAATTTTAGCGCCGCCCCAAAAACGTCCTTTGTATGTTGCTCTGCAGATTAACCTTGTTTCTTTTGGGATGTTTTTCTCAATAGTTGGAGGATTGATCTTACATGTAAGCAACTATACGATGCTTTACACTATCACGTCTTTGGTACTTAGTGTCTCTTTTTTTACTTCACTCAAGCTCAAAGATGAAAGAGAAAACTAATCACTTCGTGACACAAAAGTGACACAAATTGTTATGAGAGCTTAACTCATCTTCCTATAAACTACCAAAATATTTGGAGATGATTATGATAGAGAAAATCTTAAAACGAGACGGTACACATAAAGAGTTTTTGGCCTTCAAGATTGAAGATGCCATCAAAAAAGCTTTTAAAAGTGAACATATTGCTTATGACAGTGCAGTATTTTTTAATGTCTTAGAAAAACTCAAAAGCAAAAGAGCTGTAGCTGTAGAAGATATCCAAGATTCAATAGAAAAAGAGCTCTATAAAGCAAGATATTTTGAAGTTATGAGATCGTTTATTCTCTATCGTCACACCCATAAAATGCAGAGAGAAAATCTGCTTGATGAAGATACCACATACATTAATTCTACTCAAACAATAGAGGAGTATATCAGCGGTACTGACTGGCGTATCAAAGCAAACTCAAATACCGGCTACTCTAATGCTGGTCTTGTAAATAACACTGCGGGCAAAGTGATAGCAAATTATTGGCTAGATAAAATTTACTCAAAAGAGGAAGGGTATGCTCATAGAAATGGGGATTATCATATTCATGATCTTGATTGTTTGACAGGATATTGCGCTGGCTGGAGTTTAAGAGCACTGCTTGATGAGGGTTTTAACGGTGTGCGAGGAAGAGTTGAGAGCGATGCTCCAAAACATTTTCGTGAAGCACTTGGACAGATGGCAAATTTTTTAGGGATCTTACAAAGTGAATGGGCGGGAGCACAAGCTTTCTCATCATTTGACACTTATCTTGCACCGTATGCTTTCGCGGATAGGTTGCCATATAAAGAGATCAAAAAAGCGATAAGAAGTTTTATATATAACCTCAATGTGCCTGCTCGTTGGGGACAATCGCCCTTTACAAATATCACGATAGATTGGACAGTACCTGATGATCTTAAAGATCAGATCCCTACATGTAAGCAAAAACATCTCTTAAAAGACAGATTTGACAGAGGACTTTTAGCTCTCGCAAACGAGAGAGGCTGTGAAAAACTCGAAGATATGACATACAAACACTTTCAAAGTGAAATGAATCAGATCAATAGAGCTTACTATGAGATTATGACAGAGGGTGATAAAACTGGTCAGCCTTTTACCTTTCCAATTCCTACTGTAAATATAACAGAGGATTTTGACTGGTATGGGGAAAATACAGATGTTTTGTTTGAAAATACGGCAAAAGTAGGTTCTTCGTACTTTCAAAATTTTATAGGAAGTCAGTATAAAAGAGATCTAAACGGAGAGTTGATTGCCAACGATGAAGCGTATAAACCGGGGCATGTTAGAAGTATGTGTTGCCGTTTACAGCTTGATCTTCGTGAGCTTCTTAAGCGTGGAGGTGGACTTTTTGGCAGTGCAGAGATGACGGGAAGCATAGGTGTTGTTACGCTCAATATGGCAAGACTTGGGTTTTTATATAAAGGTGATAAAGATGCGTTAATAGCGAGGATCGATGAGCTCATGAATTATGCAAAATCGACTTTGGAGAAAAAAAGAGTTTTTATTCAAGAGATGTATGATAGAGGTCTTTTTCCTTATACTAAAAGATATCTTCCAGGATTTAAAAACCATTTCTCGACTATCGGTGTCAACGGTATCAACGAGATGATACGAAACTTTACAAGTGATCGTTATGATATCAGCTCGAATGAAGGGATATCTTTTACAACACAGATTCTAAATCATATTAGAGAAAAAATGGTTGAGTATCAAGAGGAAACAGGCAATCTTTACAATCTTGAGGCAACGCCTGCTGAGGGAACTACATACAGGTTTGCAAAAGAGGATAAGAAAAGATATGGTGATTCTATTATCCAAGCTGGGAAAGATGAAAATATCTATTATACAAACTCTTCTCAAATCCCTGTTGATTTGACAAATGATCCGTTTGAAGCATTGGCGTTACAAGATGATCTTCAATGCAAATATACGGGAGGAACAGTGCTTCACCTCTACATGCAAGAGCAAGTGAGTTCAACTGAAGCATGTAGAAAGCTGGTCAAGAATGTTATATCAAACTTCAGACTTCCATATATAACCATTACACCGTTATTCTCAGTGTGCCCAAAACATGGTTATATAGCTGGAGAACATGAGTTTTGCCCAAAATGCGATGAAGAATTGATGGCAGAATATGAAGCCCAAATACGAGAGGTATCTTGATTATATAAAATATAGGCCTCTTGCGAAGCTCCTTGAATAGCCTCCGGGAGCTTCGTAGGGGACCTAATTTAAAAAAACTAAGGAGTACAAAATGAGTAAAAATGAAATTCTAAGCATGTTAAGAGAAAAAAGACAAAAATGCACAGTTTATACGAGAGTGATGGGGTATCACAGACCAGTTGAAAGTTTCAATTTAGGGAAAATCGGTGAGCACAGACAGAGAAAACAGTTTACTGAACACTAAGATCGTCTACGACATCACAAAGTTCACGCATCTGGATTTTCCTGATCATCTCGCTTGTATCATCTGGTTTGCTGGATGCAATATGCGGTGTGATTACTGCTATAACAAGGAGATAGTTTTTGCTAAAAATGGAAACTATACTCTTAGTGACGTTATAAACTTTTTAAAAACAAGGGTAGGCTTGCTTGATGGAGTCGTTCTCTCGGGGGGAGAGGCGACGGACCATGATTTGGTATCTCTTTGTAAAGAGATAAAAAATCTTGGATTTAAAATCAAACTTGATACCAACGGAACAAACTTCCAAACACTTCAAACTCTATGCAACTTCGAGCTGATTGATTACATCGCACTCGATTATAAAGCACCTCGCTATAAATTTGGGCAGATAACAAAATCAAGTAAGTTTGAAGAGTTTTGTAAAACTTTGGACTATCTTTTAGCGAGCAGTATAAAGTTTGAAGTCAGAACAACCGTTCATACAGATCTGCTGGATGAAAAAGATATTAACTTTATCATAACTGATCTTTTAATACGAGGGTATGATCATAAGTATTATCTCCAAAATTTTCTTGACACAGAAGAAAATATCGGCGATCTAAAAACCTCTCTTAAAAAACTGGATAGATCTTTATTGTCAAATGATTTAGAAATAGTCTTTCGATAAAAATTCATAGCCTGAATATAGTACATATATTTTCTATCTCTTTTAGAAAAAAATATTATTTTAGAGTTTCAGTTCATTATAAAATTACTTGACAATAATAAATAAACTCTCTATAATTTCTTCGTATTTTGAATGAATGACCATTCATTTATAGTGGGTGTAGTAAGATTTATTCAAAACTTTTAGGATGAATACATGAAGAAATATAAAATTTTAATTATTGAAAATGATGAGAATAGTACATCTGATATTAAATTCTCATTGCAAGATTATGAATATCAAGTGATGTCGATAAATCATAATATGTCAAAAGTAAAAAATAGATTAAAAAACTTTCTACCAGATATTGTTATTGTAAATAATATATTTGATGATATCAGACATGCTGCAAAATGGGCAAAATATATTATTAAAGCAGAATTTCCATGTATTATCTGCACAAATTCAATAGATCCAAACCTATTAAAAGATATTTGTTGTATGGAATTATGTGGTTTCCTTATCAAACCATTTAATGTCTTGAGCTTACATGCAATGATTCAAATGAGATTACGTAAATTTGACAAAGAAAAAAATAACAACGACAATTTTATTCATATTAAAAATGAAAATAGAAATTTAAGACAATTGCTTTTTGGAAAAGAGATAATAGAAAATCCTATAGTAGGTTTTGGGAAGGACTTTTATTTTCATTCAAGCACATGTGAGACTTTTTATCAAAATAAGAGACTTTCACTGACTAAAAAAGAAAACCTTTTTATTCAGCTGCTTATATCTAACATCGGGCACACAATGAGTTTTGAGCAGATCATAAAATATGTATGGGGCAAAACTAAGGTAAGTGAAAATAATGTTAGAACACTTGTGTGGAGGATGCGAGCTAAGTTACATACAGATATTATAAAAACAGTTTCTGGTGTGGGCTACTACATAGAGGGGACACTGACTTCGCTCCAAAATAACGCAAATGATACAAATTTGAATTACAATCAAAAAAATTCAGCTTAATTTGGGAGAGTATTTTCTATGTTAACCAACGTCAAATCAAAAGTTATTTTTTCTATTATATCGCTGAGTGTTATTGTAATGGTTAGTACAAACTATTATTTGTCAAAAACTTTACATGAACTTTCTCACAAGACAACTGAAAAATCACTCACAATGCTTAGCGAATCTATCTTTCAAACACTTACTGGAACTATGCTTGTTGGTGATTCTAAGATGGTTCAAAACTCTTTACATGTAGCGAGTAAAATCGATGGTATTCAATCTTTAAAAGTCTTAAAATCGCAAGCGGTTATTGACATTTTTGCACCAAATGAAAAGTTTACGACTGATCTTTTAGTACTCAATGTTTTGAAAAGCCATACAATGCAAATCGAAGAGCAAAGAGATACAAATCATCACACCATTCGTATGATCCGTCCGATGATCGCAGAAGCTCAATGTTTTTCTTGTCACTATAATGCTCATGAGGGAGATGTTCTTGGAGTTATGGATTTGACTATATCTTTAGATAAAAATGATGCGGATATCAGTGCCACACAAACAACGCTAGCTATCAATTTTATTATTGGAAGTATTGTATTTATTATACTCTCAGGCGTGTTTTTCAAAAAAGAGATTTTTTCTCCTCTTAGCAATTTAAAAGTGCATATTTCAGAATTGGTCGATGGCGATAAAGATCTCACAAAACGCTTGAACACAAAAAATGATAACGAATTTACGGATGCCGCAAAAGAAGTTAATAAATTTATAAATATGATTCAAGAAACTATCAATAATGTAAAAACGCTCGGAGTTAAGAATACAAATATAGCATCAAAGATTCAAAATTCAAGCGAAGTTATCAACAAAGGAACCCTTCAAGAAAAAACCATAGTCGATAAAACAACCAAGAAAAGTATTTTTATTAAAGAGCTTTTAGAACATAATATACAAACGACACTTGAGACTCAAAAAAATGTAAAAGAGGCAAATGATGAGCTTGATATTGCAAAAAATTCCCTTGAACAATTGAGTCATGAAGTGGGTTCGTTTGTCACAATTGAAAATGAGTTGTCTCATGAACTTTCAATTTTAAAAAATGACGCGGATCAAGTCAAACATATTCTTAATGTCATCAAAGATATAGCCGATCAAACAAACCTTTTAGCACTCAATGCTGCCATTGAAGCTGCTCGTGCGGGTGAAAATGGAAGGGGTTTTGCAGTGGTTGCAGATGAAGTACGTAAACTAGCAGAACGAACGCAAAAAAGCTTACATGAGATAGATATCAGCGTGAGCACAATCGTTCAATCGATTAATGATGTGAGTGATAAGATGTCACAAAATGCAAAAAATATAGAGAAACTTTCAAGTATCTCCGATGATGCAGAGAAGAAAATAAACAACACATCGCAAGCGATAAATACCTCCATAGCCGTAGCCAATACTTCAAGAGAAGATAGCCTAAAGATGTCATCACAAATCAATGAGATTATTGATGATATCGCAGATATTGACAGGCTCTCCACTACAAACAGAAAAAGCGTTCAAGAGATAGACATCGATCTCAAACAATTAGTCAGTATTGCCGTATCACTACACAGTGCGATCAACGAATTCAAAAGTTAAAGATAGAATTTATTGATGCATATCATTAATTTTAAGTATTTCATTTGCTACTATAATGACTTATAAATAATGGAGTAGCTTTATGTCAGAAGTCGAACAAAAGTTAAATAAATACGAACGTTATAAACTTCGCATGTCTCCTTATGAATTTTTTCCTCAAATACAAACTCTTGATTTTGAAAATCTAGGAGACGCAGATAGGTATTACTTACAGGACTTTGGCATCTTTAGTGCTGATTTTTTAGAAGATGAGTTTACGCTGAGAATCCGTGTTCCCGCAGGTAGGCTGACTGCGCAGCAATTTCAGAGTATTGCAGATATTATGACAAAATACGATCTTCATCTCATTCTCACTGCAAGAGCTGGAATGCAGATTCATGGAATGGATCCAGAAAATATTTTAGATGTTTTCAATCAGATAAACGATCTTGGACTCACAACTTGGCAAAGTTTTGGAGATAATGTACGCAATATTGTTACCGATATCTACGATGGAGTAGGGCAATACTGTGAGATAGAAACCTATCCGATAATTATGCAAATGCAAGAAAAAATCCTAAAAAACCCGCGTTATGTGGGAATGTTGCCAAGACGCATCTCGGTTGGAATCTCTGCAAACAGAGCCAATGTTGTTTCACTTTTTGCAAATGACCTTTATTTTGCTTTAGCAAAAAAGGATGGAGTTTTTGGCTTTAATGTTTACATGGGCGGTAAAAATTCAGAAGTCGCAAAAGATGCAGATATCTTCTTACAGGAATACGAAGTTGCTGATTTCTTTGGAGCATTTGTAGAGGCTTTTTATATCCACGGCTTGCGTGGTTCACGCATGAAAACACGTCTTTTTCATCTTCTTGAAGTTATAGGTATGGAAAAATTTAAAGAGCATATACAAAGTGAATATACAAAAAAATTTGAAAAAGCAGGAGAGTTACAGCTAGAAAAAGTAAAATTTTTACAAAATGAAAAGCTCAAAGATGGAACTTATGCTTTTTGCTATCAAACAGATTTTGCACGCATTAATGCAAAAGAGATTACTCTCCTTGCCAACTATGCTTCGCAACATAATGCACAAATCAGGCTTGGAATTGATCAAAACATCTATTTGATGGGATTAAAAGAGATTGCTTTAGAGCTTAATTCTCCAAAAAAAAGTGCGACCATCCTCGCATGTGCTGGCAGTGAATATTGCCCCTATTCCTATTGGAACATAAAAAATGAAACTTCCTATCTTCCCCTTGAGAAGATAAGTGAACATAACATTCAAGTCGGATTTTCAGGATGTGCCAAAGGATGTAGCAGACATCAACACACAGATATCGGTCTCATAGGTCTTAGAACAAATAATTTTGGCGCGGCAGAGGGAGGTGCGCGCGTATTTCTAGGAGCAGAACATTCTGCTGGCACTGCTGTTGGAAGAATGATTTTTTCTATGGTTCCCTTGCAGCATCTTCATGCGCTTTTAACACTTATAATCACTCTTTACGAAGAGAGCGAATACGATGATTTCGAAGAATATTCACGTGAGGTTTTAAATAAATATTCTGAAGAGTTTCTTGGCTTATGGTTTTTAGCTAATCTTCAAACTGACAAAAAAGTGAAATTACACGCACAAGAGAGAAAAGATTTTGAATATGAGAGAAACTTACTAGAAAAGCATTTCGCCTCATCTGAACTCTTAGAGCTCATTGATGATAATTTTAAAAATGCGGTATCTGTTGTCAGCAAACAACTTTGGACGATTTAAACTGGATTTCATAGCCCATCCCTTTCGTGTTTTTAATGAGTCCTTTTGAGGTTTTTTCTCTTAGTCTTTTTATAAAACTTCTGACTCTATCATCGCTGACTTCTTCTTGTGGCCAGAAGGTCGTTTTGATTGTTTCGGACGTCTGCTGAGTTTGGAGAAGGAGTTGTATAAATATTTTTTCTTTATTCGTCATGGCTATATATCTGCCATTTTTATAGAGATTATTTTTAGTCTGGTTAAATGAAAATCCGTTGATAAGCTCAATATTTCTATTTTCAAATTTTTTGGCTACTTCTTCTATATACTCTAAAAGCTCTTGGGGATCAAAGGGTTTTATGAAGTATTTTACCACGCCGACATCTATCGCATTGAGTAATTTATCTGTTTCACTAAAAGCGCTTAAAATAATAATAGGCAGATCTGAATTTATTTTTTTCATCTCTTTAGCCATCTCAAGACCTGTAAGTTTAGGCATCATAATGTCAGTAATGACGATATCTGGAGTTATTTTTTTAAACTTTTCTATCCCTTCTTCTCCGTTATTTGCGATTGTGAAACTATAAAAATTGTCTCCTATAGCATTTTTTAAAAGAGAAGAAAGCTTGTGTTCATCTTCGACAAGTAGAATTTTCAACTCTTTTAAGAGTTTATTCTTAAAAGTAAAACGACCTTTTTTAGTCTCCATGACTTTCCTCCAAAGGAATTTTTATGCTAAATGTTGTTGTACATTTTTTAGAAGTCACATCTAAAGAGCCATCAAAACCCTGTTCACAAATCATTTTTGACATAAAAAGACCAAGTCCTGTTCCTTGCGTTGCATGTTTTGTGGTAAAGTAGGGTTCAAAGATTTTGTATATCTCTTTTTCTTGTATACCGCCGGCGTTGTCTTGTATCTCAATAATCGCAAAATTTTCTTCTCTTTGAATGTTAATATTTATCTCTCTAATGAGGATACTGTTTTGTACGAAAGCATCTCTTGAGTTTTTAATAATATTGATAATAACTTGAGAAAGCTCATTTGGTATTCCAAGAATTCTGATATTTTCAGCACTTTTTATACTTACATGTATCATCTCATTTTTTATGAGCGTATTTAAAATATGAAGCGATTCTTGGATGCTTGTCATTAAATCAAAATAATGTTTATCTTTATTTGGTCGAAAAAAGTTTGTAAAATCTTCTATCGTATTTGACATGTTTTGGATGATGACTCTGCTTTGATTGTAATACTCGCTAACACCCTCCACGTCATCTTTTAACGAGGCTTTTTTGATATTAAAAAGTGTAAGACTTAGCTCTGTTAGGGGTTGTCTCCATTGATGCGCTATATTTGCAAGCATCTGACCAAGACTCGCTAGTCTGGACTGCCAAAACATAACTTGTTGTTTTACCTCATTTTTGGCAATCTCATTTTGTACTCTTAACTCTAACGTGAGATTCAGCTCTTGAAGCTGTTTGGTTTTTTCCTCTACTTTGTTTTCGAGAATTTTATTTAACTCTTCGAGCTCTTTCTCTTTTCTTTGAAGCTCCTCTTTGTAAAAAACCTCTTTTGTTACATCATATCTGATAGCTATATACTCTACAATCTTTTCTTTTTCATCAAGAATGGGGATTACAGTGGTATTTACGTAAAAAGTAGAACCATTTTTTGCACGGTTTTTCACTGTATTTTTATAGATATTTTTGCTTTTTATAGTTTCCCAAAGAAGCTTAAAGTTTGAAGAATCAACATCAGGATGCCTTACGATATTGTGGTTTTTGCCGATAAGTTCATGACGGCTGAAACCAGATATATTGCAAAATTCATCACTTACAAAAGTGATGATTCCCGCTGTATCCGTTTTGGAGATGATATTTGTTTTTTCTATCGCTTCTTTGTATTGCTCTAACATGAAAAATCATAAAGAAGTTTATTCGTATTTACATGTAACAAGATTTGCATTTGTATCAAATGCAGCGAGAATATTTTGTACTCTTCCCTGCCACACATCTTGAAAATCTTTTTTTGTCTTCGCGTCTGCATTGCCACTTAAAACCATCTGCATCAATTGTTGCATCTCAGGCGCTGGCGGAACGAGTTGCGGGTTGTAAGTGATTTTGACACTTTTTCCTGTATCTACTCTTTGAAGAAGCATTTGAGCATCTAAGTTTTCATCATAAGAAAGAAGTCCACGACGATCATAGTTTCCTCCTAGCCCATGAAATCCGCTGATATCTGTTGCTCCAGTTATAAATGAAACAACAGAGGAGATAACACCAACAACGCCATCACCCAACTTGCCTTGAACAACAGCTTTGACGCCGCCACGAAGAGGTGTTTCATCGCCATAAAGTGCTTCAAGCCCTTTTGTTACCATTAAAAAAGCACCTGAAGCAGTCGGACAAGAGTGACCTGTAAGTTTTACAACATCCTCATAAGTATAACTCACAAGACCATTTGTACTAGAACCGAGCAGATCAAAAAGTGGATCGTATAAACTAATTTTTATCATATTTATTCCTTCTTATAAAGAGAAATAATACTTTTTTTTGTAAAAATTTTGTTTGATTTGTATCAATACTTTTATTACATAACTCTTAATATTTAATGATCTAAGTCAAGCAAAATATGTTTTAAACAAAGTAAGCTATAATATATGATTATATAATACATTAAAAAGAAAGAAGTTGTTTATACTAAAAAAGGTGAAATTTAATGATGCAAGAGTCCACTATGACATGGTTTGAAAAGGTTGAAACATCTAAAATACTGAAATGGTCAACGTTTATTATGGCTTTTTTAGTAGTGTTATCTTTTTTAAATCTCTTTTTTCTTGTTGGACAACAAAAAGAGTATGCGCAACTCATTAACCTTAGCGGAAAACAGAGAATGTTGTCCCAAAAAATTAATTCCTCTTTGTATCAGATGTTATATACTCCTTCACAAACAAACAATCATGAATTTGAGACCAGTTTATCTCAGATGAAACATGATTATCTGTTTTTAAAAAAAGCACTTGATAGACTTGAAATTAATCAGAAAAACATCTATACGTCAGGATATGAAACTTCGTCGTTGAGAGTTATTTATGAATCAAAAGCTTTACTAAAATATCCTATAGATACAAAAGTGATACATGAGATTTTAGATCATCGTGAACAAATACTTAGTGAATTAAACCTTGCAGTAGAGCAACTACAGCATAAGAGTGATGAGCTCAGTCAAGAAACGATAAGCCGTGGCATCTTTTTACTCATTTTGATTTTGGTTGTATTAGGCGTCATCTCCATCTTAATTTTTTATCCACTTTTAGAGCAATTAAAGATCAAGCATCAAAAAATTCTTCAGTTAAATAGTGAACTCGAAGACAAAGTTGCAAGACGAACTAAGCGACTCAAAAAAATGCTAGATATCGTAAATCAATACGTATATAGTACACATACGGATATAAATGGAGTTATTACCTATACTACTGATGCATTTTGTGAACTTAGTGGATATTCGCGAGAAGAATTACTTGGAAAAACTCATAGCCTTATTGGGCATCCTGACAATCCAAGTAGTGTATTTGCTCCACTTTGGACAACCATTATGAGTGGAAAACCCTATCATGGGACTGTAAAAAACCGACATAAAGATGGAACAGATTATTGGCTAGAGTCTTATATCGTTCCCGATTTAGATGAGAATGGAACAATTATTGGCTTTGTGGCATTTCGACAAAACATTACTGATAAGATGCAATTAAAAGAGCTTAACGAAGAGTTGGAAAAACGTGTTGCTGAACGAACAGTAGAGATTGAGCGCATTGCAGTGACAGATGCTTTGACAGGATTGTTCAATCGTCATCGGTTTAATGAGGAACTTACAGATGCTTTGGCTCTTTATAAACGGTATCAATCTCCCATTGCATTGGCTATTTTTGATATAGATTATTTTAAAAGAGTGAATGATACTTACGGACACAATAGAGGTGATAAAGTTTTGAGCACTTTTGCAAGATTATTAAAAAAAAATATGAGGCAAACTGATAAACTGGCACGTTGGGGTGGAGAAGAGTTTGTAATCCTTTTTATGAATACTGAAATAAACGGAGCACTTTTAGCTGTACAGAATTTATTGAATATCATTAGAAATCATCTGTTTGAAGAGGTTGGAGTGGTTACTTGTAGCATTGGATTGGCCGCATTAACGCTTTTTGATACGCCTGAAAGCTTTCTCCAACATGCAGATAGTGCTTTGTATCTAGCAAAAGAGAGTGGGAGAAATCAAGTTCAAGTATTTGAAGATAGATAATATCACGCGAGGATTTCTTAACCTAGGTCAATCTTTTTGTGAGCTTTACATGTAAGAATATGGAAAAATAGTAAGTAAGTTCATAAGGAGATTAAATGACTTGGATTTTATATATACATATCTTAGCCGCATGTTCATGGATTGGTGGAAGTATATTATTATTTGCTTTGGGAGTATTTTTAAAAGATCCGGCAACACAAGAAGCAGTGTATGGAGCGATTGGCCCTTTTTATGGATATTTTGAAACCGTGTGGTTAGTAGTTTTGATCACTACTGGACTGATAATGGGAGAGTATTATCATCTATTTGGGCTTTTAGGTTCACAAGGTGATCTCGCTCAAGCCGTAGAAATAAAATTACTTCTTGTTGTAGCGCTTACAATTGCAACAATCGTGCATTTGATCATCGCATTTTCAACCCATAAAAAAACACGAACTTTTTATCAAAAGCTCCTCTCAAGAGGAGGATCAATGGCTATTTTCCTTCTCAATCTTGCTATTTTATGGTTTGCGATGGAGATTCGGACATTGTTATAGAGTCATTCTAGCAATTTCTTCACAAGCTTGGTGATGGTTCATGAAAATAGAACCCTTGTGAAAAATCGACTCCGATCTCTTTGATAATCTCATAAACCTCTTTTGAGTGAACAAATTCGGCGATAGTTTGAATCTCAAGTCTTTTAGCGAAGGCGACAATCGTCTCGACAATGATACGGGCGTGCTCATCTGTATCGATATTTTTAATCAAGGAAGCATCGATTTTTATAAAATCAACCTGCAAGTTGAGGATGTAGGCAAAATTGGAATATCCGCTTCCAAAATCATCAATGGCAATCCGTGCTCCTCGCTGCTTAACCTTTTGAATAAATTGCTGCACCTCTTCATAATTTTCAATTCCTTCGGATTCTAAAATCTCAAAAATGACTCGTTTTGCGATGCTAGAGCGTTCTAGTTTATCAAGTATAAACGCAACTGTTTTTTTGTCTAAGATATCTTCTACAGAGAGATTGATTGAGAATTTATAGCTATTTTGCTCAAAATAGGAAAAAGTTTTATCAATCATGATATGTGTCAGCTGAGGATATAGTTTTGCTTTTTTTGCGACATCGAGAAAAAAGAAAGGGGAGACAACTTTGCCCTCAGGATCTATCAAGCGGATCAGACACTCATACTTGGTCGGAATCTCTGGAGAATTATCTATACTCTCATGAGAGTAAGGTTTGGTTTGGAAAGTTTGATTGTTTACAATCCCTTGAAAGAACGGAACGATCTGATTTGTGGCAATAGCTTCTTTGATTTTACCAATATATTCAATATTATGTGCGATCTCGTTTTTAAGTATACTGGTATCGTGAAGGACAAGAACCTCTTTGTCATGTCGTTTGGCATGACGCAGCACCATATCGGCATCAGTCAGAAGGTGTGTTGTCTTGATAACTTCTTGTGCTTCAGAAACAAGGTCTATTACCGCCCCAATGGTCACTTTGATTATTATGGCATTGTCTTTTATACAAAAAGGATGTGCTTCGATTTGTTCATGCAGCGAAGTTGCTATCTCCTCGCATGAGCGCTCAGCTGTGCAGCTTTTTTCACACATTAAAGCAAATTCATCTGCATAAATACGGTATAAGATAAAGCATTCTGGTATATGACTAGAACAGATACGTTCACGCATTTCAATTAAGATATTATCGCCGATTTCCGCGCCGTAAAAATCATTAATTTCCCCAAAACGATCTATATTGACAAGGATTAAAACAGGCTCCTTCATTAAAGCCAGATTTTCTAAAAGTTGTGTTCGATTTGGGAGCTGTGTCAATGAATCGGTGTATAGTTGATGGATGAGCTGCTCTTTTTGAGTGATAAGCTCTGTAATATCATGTCTTGTTGCGACAAACTCCACTATCTCCCCTTTTTCGTCCAAAATAGGGGTAATGGTTGAATCAGTATAATAAGGGGTTCCATCTTTTTTGATATTTTTTAAACTACCAGACCATATTTTTTTATCGAGAATAGTTTCCCACAGGAGACGATAAACCTCTTGGGGAGTCTCTTTATCTCTGAAGATACGATGATTTTGTCCGATGAGCTCTTCACACGTGTATCCCGTGGCTTTACAAAACTTATCATTCACATAGGTGATATTGCCGTTTATATCCGTAATGGAGAGAATATCGCTCGCATCAACTGCTTTTTTGTAGCTTTTTAAAAAAGAAAATGACTGCTGGATTTTTTTGGTCATGATGTTAAATGCGTGGGAAATATCGGCCATTTCATCATCAGTTGTGATAGGAACACGAACTACGTACTCCCCCGTAGAGATTAGATGAGCTGCTCCCATCAATTCATCAAGAACTCTAATAAATGCCAGATAAAATCCAACTGTAAAATAGATAATAGACGCCAATATTATCAAACCGACGATCTCTCCGATAATCATCTGTCGATCTAAATTGGTAAGCCTCTCTTTTAGCTGAGACTCAAGCGCAGCGGAAAAAGTATCGTAAGCTTTAAAATAGGTGTCAATCGTGTTTGTTGTATTTTGGAAATAATGGCTGGGAGTGATTGCCCAATGATCCGTATTCAGAATTTGTGTTGTAAAAATAATTGAAAATTCATCTGTTTCCTTCTCTATGGTTGCAAGAGATGGTGTTAAGACACGACACAGTTCAGGATGGCGCTTACAGGCAACAGTACCGTCATAAATGATACTGTCTAAATGAGAACGAACTTTTCCATAAAGAACTGTAGCCTCTTTTTTTTCATCAAACGTCATCGACTGCTTCAAAATCACTCCCGTACCGATCGCTCGTCCCTCTCCGGTATACTCAACTAGAGCGGGAATATGGTCGCTAAGTATATTAACGAGATGATATATGCTTAAGTCTGAATCATTGATCGTATAGGAAGCATCCCCAATGTGTCGCATCAGTAACAAAATGTTATCGATCAGTGCCGTATGCATACGATAATTCTCATCTGCAGAGCGTTTCCAAAGTCCGTTTTGGAGCTCCCAGTATTGAGTTTTGATATCTTTCCATTCTATGGCGATTGATAATGTCGGTAAGGGCATAGTATCTATTTTTTTTATTGCTGCTTCGATAATTTTAAAGTTTTCTTCTATTTTCGCTTTGTAAGAGGGATCCCCTTGCTGTACAGCCATAGTCATTCCTCTCTCAAGCGGAATATACTCAAAAAAATACCTGACGCTCTGTTGATAAGCCAAGCCTGTCTGAAGTTTTTCAATTGAACGGGATTCACTTTCAACATGATTGTAGCCCAGATATAAAAACAGTACAAAAGGGAGAAAAAATACGGCTGTCGCCAAAGCAAGCTTTTTAGGGTATTTCATGCTGCTCATCATAGCCACAGCAGGAGAAAAAAGATTTGTTAAACGCACATAACATCCTTTATTATAATGATAAAAAGAGATCACCAACTATTTTAATTTTTTCAATTATAGTGTATAAATTCATAAAAAAAACAGACTTTTATCAAGGAGTTCTCCCCTTTGAGAGGAGCGATGGTTATTTTTCCGGATTTTTATTTTTTGAGCTTACGAGCCAATAGGAAACAGACAAACCTACGATAACGGCGCCGATAATTAAGAGTTCTTCAGACTTTTCAGAAGAGAGTGAGTAAATCAAAATTTTTCTAATAAGAGCTGCCAGCGCTAGCATGATAAAAGCACCTATGGCAAAACCCTTTCCTTGTAAATGGTTGATCTCTTCGTGAATCAGTTCAATAGCCGCCCATAAAACCAACAAACTTCCAAGGACTGTCAAAATACCTTTTTCTATGCCAATATCTGTAAAAAACAATATATAAATATCATAGCTAAATAAGCCGATTGCAAAGAAAGCAACAAGAGCCAAAGCGCCTGCAAGGAAAAAATTGACATAAGAGTTAAATTTTTTCAGTCCCTGTAAAATTGTTTTTTCAAACTTTGATAAAGAGAGAAATTTACTTAACTCCTCTTCTCTGTAAGAGCTTGTTAGGACGTCAAGGTTCATATCGATGATCTTTTCAACGGCTGTAATCTCTTTAACATGTTGCTCTTTGTTATGAAAATTTCCTTCAATATTTTGCAAAACAAAAGTTCTGACAAAAGTAAAAGCAGAGTTTACATAGTGTGTGGGTAAACCAATTTTTACGTGTATTTCCCCTATTTTATAAAGATACATAAAATAAGACATATCATACTCACCGCAAAACAAATTGATAAACCACTCTTTTATTTTTTTGCGATGATGAGCGATAATATCTTTATTTTTTAAAAACTGCGCCGTTGCTCCAAAACCCCATATATAATCATAAAATCCATCTATAAACTCATCTGAGAGTGTTTCCATTCTCGGTTGCAAATCCTTTAGTATCTGAGCTTCTTCGTCTGTAAATTTATAATGTTCTTTTAAAGTGCTGTATTGTTGCATAGGCGTTCCTTTTTTATTTTATCGGCAAATAATAAGCTATTGCAATAGACGATAACACTATGCTGAGCCAGAGTGTAGGTATGATACTATATCTTAGTTGAACATTTTTTAAACCCATAAAATAATCTATCACAAGTTGTCCTTTGATGAATGTGGTTATAAGTAAAATACCGACCAACAAGGTATTTACTAACTTTAATTCCCCAAGCAGATAAGCAAAAATTGTAAAAATGATTAAAACTGCCCAGACGCCCTCAACTGATCTTTTCATTTTGCTACCTTATAATATAAACAAGAGGAAAGAGTATGATCCAAAGCAGATCTACCAAATGCCAGTATACGCCGCCTGTTTCAATGCCTCTGCTATCATCAGCACTATAGCCATCTTTCTTTGTTCTTTGACGAATATTAAATAATATAATCGTGCCTAAGCTTACATGCATGAAATGAAACATCGTTAAAAGCAGGTAAAACATAAAAAACGTGTTTGTGCTTAAACTGATCCCTTGAGAAAAAATGGCTGAAAATTCTAAGAGCTTATTTACTAAAAACATAAGACCAAAAAGTATGGCAGCTAAAAGCCATTTTGATGCTAAATTGTTAGCGGATTGAATCTTTTCGCCTCTTGCATTTTTGAAAGAATTTACCGCTTTAACTATAAAATAACTGCTTGTGATAAGGATCAAAGTATCAATAAATCCTGCTGTTTGGTTGAGTAGTAATTGCGATGTGTTAAAAAGTGCAATATCGGCTCTTCTTGAAAAGGCATAGCCAATAAACATCAAACCAAAAGTCACGAGTTCAATATAAATGACTATCCAAATAGCAAAATCACCCGGAGGGTAGGGTTCTTTTATACTAAGTGCTTTGTTCATTATGCACTAAAATGTAAAGATATGAGTTTTTGTAAAACTTCCAAAACATCCTCTTCATCACTAAGTGACTCCACGATTGAGTGCATACACGCCTGATGCGGATCAAAACCTTTTACTATCAGTTTTGCCGCATAGATCAAAAGTCGTGTTGAAACAGCTTCTTGAATATCACTATCGCTAAGTCTGCGAATCTCTCCTGCGATATTGACAAGTTTTTGTGCTATTTCCTCGCTTACGCCGCTTTCTTTGATGATAACGGCTTTTTCGATCTCAGGCTTAGGATAGGTAAAACTAAGAGATAAAAATCTCTGTTTTGTACTTGGTTTCATCCCTTTTAGAACGTTTTGATATCCGGGATTATAAGAAACGACAAGCATAAAATCAGGATGGGCTTCTATCACTTCGCCTGTTCTGTCTATGGGTAAAACTCGTCTATAATCTGCGAGTGAATGAAGAACAACGGTTGTATCTTTTCTAGCTTCTATAATCTCATCAAGATAACAGATTCCGCCGTTTCTAACCGCTTTTGTGAGTGGGCCATCTTGCCAAAATGTACCATTTTCATCTATAAGATGACGGCCGATTAAATCAGCGGCGCTTAAGTCATCATGACAAACTACAGTGTAAACATCGCGCCCCAATTTTTCGCCCATAGCCTCTATAAACCTTGTTTTTCCGCATCCCGTAGGACCTTTTATAAGAACAGGTAAGTTCATACCAGCCGCAGCTTCAAAAAGTTCAATCTCATTTGATTGTGGTAAATAATAAGTTTTTGACATGTTTTTCCTTTATTTGGTTAAGTTCATATAAATTTCTGTAACAACTTTTGGCAGTTTCTTTGCGTCACGAATAACCGCATAAGAGTTTCTGCCAAAAAGATAGGGCAAATACTCTTTGGCTTCTATATCGATAGTAATGCAAAAAGGGACGATCCCTTTTTGTTTTACCTCTTCAATAGCTTTTTTTGTGTCTTCGATCCCATATCTTCCATCATATCTGTCGACATCATTTGGTTTGCCGTCGCTGAGAATTAAAAGCAGTTTATTGGCACTTTGCTGTTTTTCTAAAATCTTTGCGCTTTCTCTTATGGCCGCACCCAAACGGGTATAGTAGCCGGGTTTAATAGCGTCAATACGACCACGAACCAGATCACTGTACTTTTCTTTAAAGTTTTTGATGATGTGAAAATTGACTTTTTTATTTTTTATAGAGGAAAAAGCATAAATTCCAAACTTATCGTCTAACCTTTGAAGCGACTCAGAAAAAACCATCAGTGAATCTTTTATCATGTCTATAACTCGTATATCTTGCGTTATTCCCGATTCTGTTGAGAGAGAAATATCCGCTAGGATAAGCGTTGCCAACTCTCGTGTTTTTTTCTTATAGCTTTGAAAAAATCTTTGAGGATGATTCGAGCGGTTTTGATGCCCTTTGTAATCTATCCACGAATCAAGGTTTATCTCATCTCCATGGGGCAAATTATCTATTTTTATACGATCAAGCTCCATGAGATCCAACTCGCCTTGAATCTGTCTCATCATCTTTTCAAGCCGTTTTGGTAAGGGCAAAGGCTCTACAAGTAAGGATATTTGCGGCTTTATACAGACATAGTTTTTTAAATAAATCTCTTTTTTATAATCCCATTCATCTCTAAAAAACCCTTTGCCAAGTGGATAATCCTCCGCACTATTTGCAGAGATATCCAAATCCATCTTGATTCTTGAAGCCAGATTTGCATCTTTTTTTCCCAGTGTTATCTCATCTAAATCCTCAGCATTATAAAGTGCATCTTCATCAAAACTATCATTTTCCTGTCTGTCTACATTGACTTGTTCCATAAGACTCATAAGAGATTCAGGCAAAAAGAGTAAAAGTCCGTCTGTTTCCTTTTCATCATCAATCTGCTCAGCTTTTTTCTTCATCTTTAATTCTTCGGTTTTATCTTTTTTGCCGTCTTGTCTGCTTATCTCTTCTTCATCATTAAAATCAAGAAGTGTTTTATTGTTTGACACCGATGGGTATATCCAAAGCGGATTTGGATAGCTATTATCATCTATTAAATCTTCACTTAAAGGATTAATATATGATAATTCAGGATATTTACCCAGTAAGAATTCCTCAGCATTTTTATAGAAATCTTGAAATCCCGGATATTTATGGATAAGAAAATTTGCCATTTTTTTATTTTCATTTATAATATTATTGTTATTTATGTCTACATGAGCGAGCATCGCACAAAGCCAGTAGTAGTGCATATCATTGAGTTTTTTATCTTCAAAAAAGGCAAGTGTTGCAGGAAAATAAAGAGCTTTATCATCTTGCCATACAAGAAAAAAGCTCTTTCCTTTTCCTGAAAATTTTTCAAGTAAAGTTCTTGAAGTTTTGAGGAATCTTTTATCGGTAATATGCAACTCTTTGGCTTTATCACCGCCTAAGAGGTGATAAAATATTTTTAAAGATTTGGCTTTATCTTCAAAAGAGATTTGGCTTTTTTCATAAAAACGAGATGCTTTTTTTGTGACATATCTGTCCCAAAATTGACCGACTTTTTGATCCATTTTATGCTACTTTCTTGTCATCTTTAATAAAGAAACTATAGAAATATGTCAATAGTCCCAAGAACGTCATCACACCAAAGAGTGAACGAACTATATAAACAGGAGTTATTTTTGCCTGCGCTTCCATAAATACTAGTGCATGCGCCGAATCAGGAATTCTTTGCATCTCAATTTGCATGACTCCAGCAACAGTAAGTGCCAAAGTAAGCCCTATCATCCCGATAACCATCAACCAAAAACTTGCAAGTTCTACTTTTTGCGCTTTTGCACAGTTCCCATGTGGACGACCTCTGAGGATTGGCATCGCATAAGATATCATCGTAAACACGATCATGACATACGCACCAAAGAAAGACAAGTGACCATGTGCCGCTGTGAGCTGAGTACCGTGAGTATAGTAATTAACGGGAGCTAAAGTATGCATAAATCCCCAAACACCTGCACCCAGAAAACCAACAACTGCCGTACCTTTTGCCCAAGTTAGTGCCATTTTATTATCATCTTGAATACGACGATTTTTGATCATATTGTAAGCAAATAAGATCATCAGAAAAAATGGTATAGGTTCTGCAGCTGATGCGATAGACCCAATCCATAACCAATACCCCGGCGCACCCATAAAGAAAAAGTGATGTCCAGTTCCAGCAAGTCCAGCGATAAGTGTCATAGCAATAATAAGATATAACCATTTATCAATATGCTCACGGTCAACACCGGTAAGCTTCACAAGTACAAACGCAAGTAAAGCGCCCAAAATAAGTTCCCACGTAGCTTCAACCCATAAGTGAACTACAAACCACCAGAAAAATTTATCCATGACGAGATTGTCAGGAACATAAAATGCGAATAAAAAGAAAAATGCTAAGCCAAAAAGTCCAGTCAATAAGATAATAGAAATCGTTGTCTTACGTCCCTTAATTACCGTCATTGTGACATTTAAAAGATAAGAAAGTACAACAAAAACGATACCTATTTTCGTGATCGTAGGTTGCTCTAAAAACTCTCTACCCATAGTCGGCCAAAGATCATTCATGGTCAGTTTTGCAAGTTCAGCGTAAGGAACAAGAAGATAACCTAGTATCGTAGCTACGCCAGCTATGAGAAAAATCCAAAAAGTGATCTTAGCCAGCAAAGGGCTCCATAGTTCTCTCTCAGCTTCTTCAGGAATGAGGTAATAAGTAGAACCCATAAAACCAAACAGCAAAAGGACAATCAGTAGATTTACATGTACCATACGAAGTACATTAAACGGAATTGCCGGAAATGCAAAATCTCCATAAATATATTGGATACTCATAGTTAAACCAAATAAAATTTCTCCAGCTAAAAGCATCAATGCAAAAATGAAATATGGCTTTGCGACCATTTGAGATGAATATTTCATATACGCTCCTTATCCTTGAATATTCGGTGGCCATTGTTGGGTGTTAACCTTCGATGTCCAAATTAAAAAATCTGCAAGATCATTTACTTGCTCTGGTGTTAGGTGGAACTGTGGCATTTTTCTTCTATTGGGAGTGTCTAGTGGCTGAGCTGCCATCCATCCTTGCATGTAAGCTTTAAATGTTGTTTCATCACTGCTTCCTAAGCGTTGAAATACGTTTCCTAGTTCTGGAGCATAGTATGCGCCTTCTCCAAGGAGCGTATGACAACCGACACAATCATTATTTTCCCATATTTTCTTTCCTGCCACTACGGACTTTGTAATATTTTCTGAATGACTTAATTTTGGTATTTGATGAGCACTGTCAAATGCTAATCCTACGAATATCAAAATAGCAAAAATACCACCGCCAAAGTAGATATTTCTGGCCATATCTTTGGTAATACGCTCAGACATTTTAACTCCTGTTTTAAATTCTACCTTTAAGTAGTAATTGAAATTTTAGCTAAGGAATATTAAATACTACTAAAAGGTAGAATTAACATTTTTTTTTAAAGAATAAATCTATAAGCTCAAAATATATACAATAATAGTGATGCAGTTATCTTAAAAATCCATAAAAAATTTTATAGATTTTTAAGATTTGTTTTAAGGAATGAAAGATGAATATTTTACTCAAACGCGCTTATGAAGCTGCAAGTGAAGATGATGGGTTTAGGATTTTGGTAGATAGAATTTGGCCAAGAGGAGTAAGCAAAGATTTTGCTCATATTGATTTTTGGGCAAAGGATGTTACACCAAGCACCTCGCTTAGAAAATGGTTTTCTCATGATCCATTAAAATGGGAAGAGTTTAAAAGGAACTATGTAGCAGAACTTGAAAGTAGGGCTGACGCGGTGGAAGAGTTTTTACGCTTATTGCATCAGCATGACAAAGTTACCTTTATTTATGGAGCAAAAGATACAAAACATACTCACGCACTCATACTTCAAAAGTACTGTAAAGATAGGCTAGAAGAATTGTAGAAGTAAGTTTCATTTATACTTCTAACCCAAAAAAAACTGTATTTTCCCTTGAAAACAACAATCAAAGTAGCAAAGTTAAGATTAAATACTACTAAACAGTAGAATTAATATTTATTTTTTAAAAATACTTGTATAATCTAGTTCAAAAGGGGTTCCTATGCAACTACATAATACATCGCAATATGCAATAAGAGTTTTAAATTTTATTGCCAATCATAGTGATAACCGTCTTTATAGTGCAAAAGAACTCGCTGAGACATTGAATATCTCGTATAAATTTTTAACTAAAATTATGGCAATACTTGTAAAAACTGGATTTATTTCATCTATACAAGGGCGAGAAGGTGGATATGAATTAAATAAACCCGCATCAGAGATCAAACTTATAGATATTTTAAATACCTTTAATGATGAAACAGATAATGAGAGTTGTGTCCTAGGTATAGGTATGTGTGACAGTGTAAATAAATGTGCTTTGCATGATCAATGGATGGAACCAAAGAGTTTAATGCGTAAAATGTTTGAAGAAACTACTCTAAATAACCTTACATGTAAAGATTGTAAATTATAAATCTATACAATAATTCTAAAACAATCAAAATAGTGAGGCAGTATGCGCAAGAAAGTAAAAGTATATACGAAAAGAATGCGCGGTTTTGAGGGATGTCCTCCAAGAGAACCGTTTTCTAGAATTCTTTGGTCATGGCTTGGTTCATTGGTAGCTATCTATATAATTTCGAGTTTAAATGAAAAGATACACATCGATCCCACGGATACCCTCTTTTTAGTTGGTTCGTTTGGAGCTTCGGCTGTTTTAATATTTGCGGCCCCTCAGGCAGATTTTTCCCAACCAAGAAATTTTCTTGGTGGACATGTTATTTCTGCCTTGGTAGGGATCACTCTTTATAAATTTCTACATTTAGAGATAGAAATACTCAGTGCGATTGCGGTTTCAACGGCGATTGTCGTTATGCATTTGACTCGTACTCTTCACCCACCCGGAGGAGCAACAGCGTTGGTAGCTATAGTCGGAGGTGCTCAAACACATGCCCTTGGGTATCTTTTTGCATTTTTTCCAATTTTGTTAGATTCTTTTGTGATGTTTAGTATCGCATTGCTTATTAATAACTTATCTAGTAATACCAAAAGACATTATCCCCGTTATTGGTTTTAGGATGTTCCTATTAACTTAAGTCAAGCATAACTCTTTTATAAAAAGGTAATATTATGCGTAAATAGTGAAGAGATTACGTATACTCTTACAATAGGGGTTAGTTCATGAAAAATAAAAAGTTGCTTATTGTAGAAGATGATGAAGTGACAGCCATGAATCTACGATTTTCACTTGAAAAGCAAAATTATTCCAACATAACAGTGGCATACGATATTGTTTCTGCAAAAAATAAAATAGCACTGCTCTCTCCTGACATTATTCTCATAGATATTTCTCTCAATGATACGCTAGACGGTATTGATCTTGCAGATACGATTCATAAAAACAATGCCATCCCTTTTATCTTTTTAACGGCACATACGGATGAGGATATCCTTGATGCCGCCAGCAAAACTGAACCTTATGGGTTTATAGTAAAACCTTTTAAGCCCTCGGCTGTTCATGCTATGATAAAAATGGCTCTATACAAGCATGCGCAGGAAAAAAAAAGAGAAAACGATCAAAAATCACTTGCACTCTTAACACCCTTTGCGAAGTTATACCATTTTGATATGGAAAATTGTCAAACTTTTTATAATAATGAAAAGCTAAACCTTACGAAAAGTGAAAATTTGCTGATGCAGCTTTTTGTTACAAGACTCGGTTCAATCATGAGTTTTGATTTTCTCATTGAACATATTTGGAAAAACAACAAAGGGACAGAATATAGCGTACGAACTCTTGTTTGGAGACTTAGAAATAAACTGCCTACAGATATCATAAAGAGTACTTTTGGCGTTGGTTACTATATTGAAAAGTGAGATTCTTTACGTTCAATATGAATGAATTAACAATCACCTAATGCTAATATGTGATAATACTATAAAATTTATATGTAAAAATGGATGAGAGTTTATGAAAAAAAGTATCCTACTGCTATGTATAACGCTGCATCTTTGGGCGACTCCTTATAATATTAGAGACTTAGTCTCACCTTTTGATTTAAAAGATCAGTTTGGAAAAATACATCATATTGATAAGATGCCTCAAACCATGATCATAGCATTTGAAAAAGGAATAGGCTCAGTAGTCAATGAGTATCTTGCAAAGCAAAATAGAAAATATTTAGATCAATATAACGCTATATTTGTTGTTGATACGAGTACCATACCAAACTTTATTGTCCAATATTTTGGAATTCCAAAATTACAAAAATACTCTTATTCTGTGTTATTAAGTAATGATGGAGTATTTACACATCATTTTCTGAGTCAAAAAGGGAAAATAACTGTTATAAAATTTAAAGAAAATACCATCAATTCGATTAGTTTTGTTAGTTCTCCCGATGAACTTAAAAAAGCAATAGAGTAAATAGTTTATCTTTCAAGGTAAAAATAATGTAAAAAGAGTGCCTTTTTCATCTGAGTCTACTTGAATATTGATATCCATAGCAGTGGCAAGCCGTTTGACGATGTCTAGACCAATGCCACTGCTGTGTTCCCCGCTATAAGAGCGTTCAAAGATCTTCTGTGGCTCTTTAATCCCTTTGCCGCCATCTTGAATATATAAAATTTTATCTTTAGAATATATCTTTACAAATCCCTCTACGGTGTTGTATTTACAGGCATTTGAGACAATGTTTTGCAAAATCTGTTTTATGGCATGTTGGTTGAGACGGCTTATACAAGAGTTGCATTCATTGATAAATTTGAGATTAGGATAGATTTGTCTTTGCATGGCAATCACGTCAGTGACGACACTACAAACATTTATCTCACTTATTAAAAATGTTTCTTCATGGAGTAAAAGTGTGAGATTTTCATGGAGTTCTGAGATCATAGACGCACTTTTATTTACTCTTCCCAAGGCGGCATTGTTTTGAAAATTGGGATCTTTTTGTAATATTTTCATATTGAGTTGTATAGATGTGACCGGAGTACTGAGATCGTGGATAAGATCTTTTGCAAACTTATCAAGAGTAAGTATGCTTGTCTGAAGAGGACTCAGTGCGCTTTTGGCGAGCTTATAACTCAATATTCCAAAAAAAGTCAGTAACAAAAATTGAAGAGTGATAATTTTCATGTTAATCTGCCATAGTGCATCATAAAACTGTTTTGTAGGTTTATAAACTACAAGGTAGTATCCATCACTTTGGGCTGGAAGGTATTTAACAAACTCTCCGTTTTGCATTGTAAAATTTCTTATATCTATATGCTTTGCAAGTTTTTTTGTAAATATATAATGTAGCTCTGGTTCAAAATTTTCAAGATTCTCATTCATCTTAATATGTCTGGCGTATTCAATAAGAGAAAACTCTTCTGCTTTTAACTGTTGATCATACATCTGTTGAAAGTAAAAATAGCCGCTTACAAGAATGAGCAGAGCAACACTAAAAAAATAGGTAAGAAAAAACTTTAAGAATGCTTTTTTTTCATGATTCTGCAAGACGGTATCCTATCCCTTTGATGGTTGTTATGGGCAGTCCTATATTTCTAAGTTTGTTGATATAAACTCGCAGTGAACCCTCACTCATTTCTCTTCCTTCATCCATGCTACTAAGAATGTTCTCTTTAAGAATCGTTTTATTGAGATTTTGAAAAAAAAGTTTTGTTAATGTCAGCTCATAAGGTGAGAGTTGGAGGAATTTGTTCTCTTTATAAAGCTCATTTTTTGAGATTATGAAGCTAAAGTTATCAAGTAAAATAGTATCGTTGTAGGTATTGAACTGGCGTTTAAGCAGAGCTTTGATACGAATAAGAAGTTCATCAAAATCAAAAGGTTTTTTGATGTAATCATCTGCCCCGACATCAAAAGCGTTTGAAAGTGAAGCAATATCACTTAGAGCACTTATGAAAACAGCAGGAGTGTTACATCCACTTTGACGTAGACTTTTGAGCAGATCAAAACCATTGAGATAGGGAACGTTGACATCAAGGATTAAAAGATCAAACTCTTTTGCAAAAGTTGCATCAAGAGCCGCTTCACCATCTAACTCATGGTGCACGCGAAAACCTTCGCACTCCAAGAGTTCAATCAAGGTCTCACTTAAAACAGTATCATCTTCTAAAAGTAATATATTTGCCATAAAGTAAGTATAGTAAAAGGATGTTAAAAGAGCGTTAAGATGGAACGTCTACTGTTTCAAAAACGATCTTTTTATTTTCTATTTTCATAATCTTGTCACACCGCTGTACCATGCGTTCATCATGAGTTACCATAATAATTGCGACATTTTGTTCCGTTGCTATTTTTTTAAGCATCTGTACAACACTCAGTGCGCGCGCACTATCCAGTGCGGCTGTGGGTTCATCTGCGAGAATGATTTGAGGGTTGTTTGCAAGTGCTCGAGCAATGGCAACTCTTTGGTTTTGTCCGCCTGAAAGAGCAGAGGGCTTACTATGCGCTTTATCGGCAATATCTAAATACTCTAGCAGTTTCATAGCATCAGCCTTGGCCTGTTTCCCAGGAACACCATTCGTTTGTGGTACAAGGGTAATGTTATCTATGACACTTAAAAAAGGGATAAGATAGTGCGCTTGAAAGATAAAACCTATCTTTTCTCTTCTGATTTTTCGAGAGTTGTGTGTGATCCATTTGTCTTCATACACTTTTTCATCTCCAAGCCAGATTGTTCCTGAAGTTGGATCTATAACGCATCCTATCATCATAAGCAAGGTTGTTTTTCCTGCTCCGCTGGGTGCAATCAGGGCGATGAGTTCCCCTTTGTTGACAGTAAAAGAAGCGCCATCGATAACACGAAGAAGGCTGTCTCCTTTTCCAAACTCTTTGACAAGATTTTCAATTTTGATACTTTGTTGTGTGCTCATTTATCCTCCGATTGCAACTGTTGGATCTGCATGTACGACTTTAGCTACACCCACAAATGAAGCGATAATAGAAGCTACAAGGATTACTCCAAAAAGTGATAAGGCGTCAGGCGCTTCAAGGATCACTCTTTTTGGAAATTTGTCATCAATGAGATGAGAGAAGATATTGCCAAATATAAAAGCAAAAAAACCAAGCAAAACAGTTTCTTGTACGATCATCTTTATGATGATACTATCAGGAATCCCAATAAGCTTCATAATCGAAATCTCTTTGATCTTTTCAAGAGTCATAGTATAGATAATAAGACCGATAATGATGGTTGAAACGATAACTAAAATCATCGTAAAAAGACCAATCTGTTTTGCAGATTTTTCAACCACATTTTTAGTCAAGATCTCTTTTTGTTGATTATTTGTATAAACGCTGAGATGTTTCCATCGAGCGATATTTTCTGAGATGATATTGCTGTTATAGCCTGCTTTGATAGTGCCAATGATAGCATTGACGATATGCAGATCAGGATTTAAAACAGCGCCTCTATCTCTATCATTTCTAATAGTCGCATTTGAGTAGGAGAACTGAAGTTGCTGCGCATCTTTGAGACTCATATAAATTAAGGGATCGCCGCCAGAGGAAACTGTTTTTTGTGTGAGTCCCACTATAGTGTAAGAATCGCGTCCAATATCTATGTGATCATGAAGTTTTAATCCTGTTTCAGCAGATACTACAACTTCATAATGAGCACTTTTGAGTGTTCTACCCTTGATGAGATGAAGTGGATTGATCGGATCAATGTCGCCAAAGGGATCAAACCCGACAGCTTCGACTCTGATGGGTTTAGAGTCTGTGTAAAGCTGTATATTTTGAAATGTTATCGCTTCAGCTTTGTCAATTCCTTCTATGGCTTTGAGCGTATTTTTTAAATCTTCATGTATTCGTGAAGATTCGGCAAAAGGCCCTAGAGTATTTTCTTGAACGACCCAAACATCAGCATTCACATCATCAAGTAAATTGGTGGCATCTACGATCAAACCTCTGTAAACACCTATCATGATTAAAACGATTCCAAGCAGCATCCCAACACCCATAGCAGTTACGACAAACTTGCCAAAAGTATGAGAGATATCTTTTTGTGCCAGATTGATCATAAGTGGATTCTCATCCCTTCAACAAGAGGTTTTTTGGTAGCATCTGGCACTAATATTTGGCTTTTAATCTCCTCTTTACAAGCAACTTTTTTATTACTATGTGCGAGGATAATTAGCTTTAAAAAGTGAGCTTTTGAATCTTTTACTATCCAGACACCGCTTTCTTTATTAATATAGACAATAAGTGATTCATCAAGAAGAGTGACATTGTTTAAAATCTCCGTCTCTATTTTTACCTCTGCTTGTTCGTGAATATAAAATGGGATTGGAAGATTAGTAAAGGCAACAGCTACTTCGCGCTCTTGTGTTGTAGCATCACTGAGTGCTGAAATGCGTACTACTTTTGCATCGAACTCTTTATTTGGTTGTGAGCGAAGAGTGATTTTTGCATTTTGACCGAGAGCTATTTTAGAGCTGATCTTTTCATCTACAAAAGTTTTAACCCAGACTGTTTTTGGATCAACGATGGTTACGATGCTTTGAGTTGGCAAAATATTTTGCGCAACTTGTGCATCTTTTGAGAGTACATATCCATCAACTGGCGCTACAATTTTTAATCGTGAGAGTTTAGTTTGCAATCCCTCAAGAGAGGAGGAAGCTTTTTGTATCTCCATTTCACTTGCACTGTTATGTGCTAAATTTCCAGCTATTTGCGCATTGATCCCTTTAAGATCAGTATCTGCTTTATCATATTCTGCTTTGGATATATACTTTTGAGCATACAGCTTTTCATATCTTTTAAATGTTAGCTCTATCATCTCTTTTTGAGATTGAAGAGTTTTAAGCTCATTTTTTGAAGCAACAGACTCGAACTGCGCTTTTTGACGTGAAGCTCTTGTTTCATCCAACAAAGAAGGGAGATCAACAGGATCAATAGTCGCTAATAAATCCCCTTTCTTTACCCATTTTCCCTCATCCGTTAAAATCGAGCTGAGTTTTCCACCGCTCTGTGCAGTGATAGGATAAATATCTCTTGCATCCACGTTTCCTATGCCAAAAACGCTTACATGTAAGGAACCGATCTTCGCAGAAGCGGTTTCATAGCTTATTTTTGGCAGATATATTTTAAAGTAAAACAGCGTTGCCGCGCCAAGAAGTAGGGCGAAGATAAGAAGAGTTTTTGTCCAAGTTTTCATTGTTTTGCTCCAGTGAGGTAGATAATTTTGTACTGTATTAACGAGAGATTATATTTAGCTTCCAAAAGCTCAAGTGCTGATGTCAGGTAAAGAGTTGTAACATCAAGAAGTTCTATGTAAGTCGCGAGTCCTTCTTTATATCTTGCTTGCAGAAGATTTTTGGTGCTAAGTGAAGCCTCAAGTTGCGCTTGTTTTGCTTCTATGGTTTTAGCATACCGTTTTTTATCAATTAAAAGTTTGCCAAACTCCTCTTGAAGCAATAAGTTTTTTGATGACTTTGCCTCTCTTGCAATACTAGTAGATATGGCAGACATTTGCTCTTTTGCACTGGTATCAAAACCTGTAAAAAGTGGGATATTAAGGGTGAGTCCAACGAAGTGTGTGTCATAAGCATTGATATTATCAAAATGGTTGTACCCTGCAATAAGATCAAGCGATCCATAATGCTGCGCTTTGAAAGCTTGAGTTTGAAATTTATTTTTTTCAATCGCTTTATCATAGATCTGAAGTTCAGTATTGTTTTGCAACGTTAAATCTACTGTTTGGCTTTTATCCATGGAAATATCTTTTAGAAACTCTGTATCAAAGCTGATATTTTGTGAAGTATATAATGAAAGCGTTGTAACTGTTTTTTGAAACTCCGCTTCGGCTTTTGAGAGTGCATCTTGCGCGGCATACAAAGCTGATAAAAATCGGGTTGAATCGGAGGTTGTTTTGAGCCCTTGTTCTACAAAAGCATTTGCCTGTTTGTAGAGTTCCTCTTTTGTTTGAAGATCTTTTTTGTGAACTTCTATCGTTTCTTTTTGTATTAAAGCTGTTTCATAAAGAGTTTCCACTTTATAAATCATCAGATTTTTTGCCTCTTGCGAACTAAGTTTTGCTATCTCTTCATCCACTTTTGCAGAATCAATCAAAGAAGAGGTTTTATAAAAGTCAAAAACTTTTTGTTGCAAGGAGATTCCTACTTGAAGATTTGACTGATTTAAAGTGGAAAGCTCCCCATTTTTAGGCATAACATACGTACGCTGTGGATCATACTCCGCTTGAAGATCAAGGTGAGGCAAAAGTGCAGAACGTGCCGAAATATAGCCTTGCTCACTTTTAGATATCTCCAAAGCAAAGCTTTTTATATTTGGATGGGTTTGCAATGTCTTGTCAATACACTCCTGCATAGTGAGTGTTTGAGCGGGTAGCAGTGTTGCCATAAAGCTGAGTGCAAAGATATATTTTTTCATAATTTGCAGATCCATTTTTTGATTTTGTATATTGTAGTCTTTTTATGTTATTGCAATATTAATGTAAGAATTTAGAATATTTGATGAAATTGAGTGTTTATTGTTTTCAAGAGAAAATACCTTACTTAGCAATTTTATTATCAAGTTCTGGGAGATCCAATCTAAGGTTGACTGCATTTACTTTCCTTCTTCATTAGTGAAGCTTTCAGATAGTCTGTCTCAATTCTTTTTATTAATAAACAGTAAATATACTATTCATTTTTTTTGATACATAAATTTACAAATTTGATATTTTCACAATCTTTTTTCTAAACCTCTTGACAATGATTCTAGTTTTGTCTATAATTCCCGTCCACAAACGATGAGACCTAAAGTTTAGGCCTTGACAGACGAAAGTTTGACTAGTTTGAGATCATTGAAAACTAAGCAAGTAGATA
>Ga0268283_1000287_pt1 | contig 40506 bp, 47 predicted proteins | sample saktaG_13_FD_190140 | JGI IMG/M metagenome (GOLD analysis project Ga0268283, IMG submission 190140) | Saline water microbial communities from Sakinaw Lake, British Columbia, Canada - sak_2013_06_06_36m | ecosystem: Environmental > Aquatic > Non-marine Saline and Alkaline > Saline ...
GCAAATTTCAGCACAGACTATAAGCCGGGGCATTTCCGAATCAATTTCAGTCATAGCTTTCAATATCAATGAGGACGGAGATGATTATGAAGCAAATACTCGTGTGGTTGGTTGCAGGCGTCTTTTTATTCAATGTGGGGAGCGTGGTGAGAGCTGCCGACGAAAAACTTAAGGAGGGATCTGAAGTCATTCAAGAAACGGCAGCGGTTGAGGGAACAAACGTGGCGCAATCGAAAGATACTGACATCAAACAAAAAGAAGAATTATCTGAAGAACAGGAATCACTAACCGAAGAAAGAAGACCCCACCTTCCCGAAATCAAAGAGGAGATTGAAGAGAAGAAGCCCTTCGAGATTCACGGAGGGTTAGTGGGATTCTACCAAGGTGGCACTGCAGGAAACATCGAGGGGGAAAATGTTGGCAATCCTTCCCAGCCAGGTTTTACGGCTGATTTTCAAATGACATTCAGACCGCCCGTCGCCTTTTTCGAAAATGGCCGGTTCTTTGTGAGGCTTCATGTCGGTGAAGGCAGAGGTGCAGATGCTATACTCGGCGACAAACTATTTGCGAACCTGAATACGATAGCGGATAACAGCAATTATCTTCAGACAGACTTCGATAAAGCCTTTTGGCTTGCCGAAGCGTATTATGCCCATGAGCTTTTTGACGGCAAATTGACTTTTATCGTCGGCAAGACCGAGCCCGTGGTCTTTATCGACAATAATGCATTCGCCAATAATTCAAGTTCGCAGTTTGTCGGGAAACCCTTTGTAAACAATCCCATCTTGAATAGCGAAGATCAATTGGCGCCCATTGTGGCGGCTTCGCTCTCACCAATTGAGAGCTTATCCATTACGGCCCTGGCCGTTTCGTCCAGTTTTCCCAATGCCCCTGATCAAACAGTGCAAAAGAGCATCTATGACAGTGTCTTCGATAAACCCCTGTTTGCCGCTCAACTTGCTTATTCACCGAAATTCGGCGAAATGAAGGGAAACTACAGGCTCTATTTTTGGGACGCCACATATGATCACGTAAATGGGGCAGGAGATACCAGTTCGGATGGTTTGGGAGTCGGCCTGAGCCTTGATCAGCAGGTCACTGACTGGCTGGGACTTTTCGCAAGGCTTGCCTACAGCGACAAGAACGCCTACAATGTGGATTGGTTTTGGTCTGCTGGAGCCAACCTGAAAGGGCTTATTCCATCTCGAGACGAGGATGAGCTGGGAATAGGCCTTGCCGGATTGAAAGGATCGGTCGGCCCGGACAACGACGGTACGGAGTTCCACACCGAAGTGTATTACAGAATTGTTCTGACGAAAAATTTTGCAGTGAGCCCGGATATCCAATATGTCGCCAATCCGCTGGGTAACAGTCATAACGACGGTGTTTTTGCCGGGATGGTACGCGTGGAATTCTCTTTCTGAGTGCTACCACGGTGCGGAAAATCCCAAAACGCCGGAATGGATGGAAATGATACGTAAAGAGATTGAAGAGGCCAAATAGTAAACAAGATACAGTACAATTCACACTAATTTTTTGATCGAAAGGAAGGATACCATGACAGAAAGCAAAGACCACAAACATCAGCACTCGCATGAGCACCCTCATGCCCATGAACATGCTCATGAACATGACAAGGATGAGCATAGCCATGAACATGACCATATCCACAAGCATGAACATGGACATGCCCATTCGCACGATGATGCCGCGGGCGACCATGAGCATAAAGACAACCATGGCTCGCACGAACATGACCATCCGGATCATGGCTCTGAAACGCATCAGCACAAGCACTGATGGTGAAAGTAGGAAGCCCAACAGATCTTTCAGAACATAGAAGTGATATATCGCCCTCTGCCTGCAAGATTGTCATAGCGTTATAGGGGAGATACGATTTGCGTAAGCGGATTTGCGTGATAGACGGGCAGGGAGGCGGTATCGGTGTCTCTCTTATCAAACATCTCAGAGAGATTTACAATGAATCTATTGAGATAGCGGCAGTGGGAACCAATGCCATTGCCGCATCTCAGATGATGAAAGCCGGAGCGGAACGGGGCGCTTCCGGAGAAAATGCGATTATCCGGACAGTTGCCGAGGTCGATGTGATTATCGGACCGATCGCCATTACATGGGCAAATGCCATGATGGGCGAGGTGACGCCTTTGATAGCGCAAGCGGTGATGTCGGCGCCGGCGTTGAAGGTTCTGCTGCCGCTCAATCGCGAACAGGTCGTTATTGCCGGTGTGTTTAAAGAACCGCTGCCCCATATGATCAAATTTCTTGTGGAAGATGAACTTCGGGAGGTTTTGGGCCATGTGTGAAGCCAATGCGTATATTGAAAAGGCGGACGGGAAGGGTAATGTCTGTATATAGTTGACATGGTAAGTAACTGACCGTTTTCCTTTATTTTACATTTTTTTGTCGTTGCTTGGGATATTTCCTTTGATCACAAATATATTCTTGAACAGATACCGCAGGCGTTTCCACTGCCAGGCTCCAGCATCCGCCGACACCAAGGACATATCCGATGAATTGTCCGTTTCTCTCCGGGATGCAATAGTCACTATTCGCTGACCGAGATGAAGCACCACGGGAAACTGACTGTGTTAGGGAGCCCTGGAACCGGCCGTCCGTTGCGTTCGCAATGAGCGGTAACACTTTCCATAAACATAGTGGCTTTCTTCGACGCCCAGGCTCTCCGAAAAGGGGCCGCTGGGAAGTGACATGAAAGATATCGATAGGAATCATCGTCATTGTCCGTTTTCGAAGAACCATTAAAAAGCAATGGTGAAGAATTGTCCGGTTATCAATAATAGGAATAATAGGGACTAAGCTATAACCCAATTGAATTTGACAGATTTTTCCCGCTGATATATTTCATAAACAGAAATTGACATCATGTTCTGCCCGCTCCCAATTTTTTCACGGCAAATTATCACTACACAAATCAATATGAAGCTGTCCGGCTTGTGATCGAACAGGCCATATGGGGTTCACAATCATTGCATTCGGAAAGGAGGCTGTCATGAAACCAGGAGCCAGAAATCAATTAACGGGTAAGGTGACGTCCATTAAAAGCGATGAGATCATGTCACTGGTCAAATTCAGTGTCGCGCTTCCAAAGGAAATGGCGTCGGTGTTGACCACGGAATCGGTCAAGGACATGGATTTAAAGATTGGAGATGAGGTGGAACTGGTAATCAAGGCCATTCACGTATTGCCTCTGAAGCGCTAACCGCCTGATTGAGAACGAGGGGGTCCGCTTTCCCAAAATGCGACATTCCCCATTTAGAAGATTATCAAAATAATTCTACAAGTCTCCCTTTTTTCATGAGAAGGAAGATATATACAAAGCCGCGGGGTGTTGGAATGCTGATTTATCGCGGAGTGAGATACTTTCTTGCCGCTGTGTTTCTCTGGTCCGGAATCACCAAACTGCTTGATCCGGTTTCTTTCGGTATCCTGATTGATGCGTATGGCCTGATTCCTAAAAGTTGGGTGATACCTGCGGCAATCCTGCTTTCATCCCTTGAAATCATCTCCGGTGCGGGTCTGATTCCGGATATCCACGGAAGCCTTGGAATTATAACCGGCATGATGATTCTGTTCATTGCCATTTTGTTCTTCGGCATTCACATGGGTCTGGATATCGACTGCGGCTGTTTTGGTCCCCAGGACCCCGAAGCCAAAGCCTTTCATGGTCTTCGCACGGCGCTTTACAGAGATTTCATGATGATGGCCGGTATTTTGTACCTGTATGCCTGGCGTTATTACCGATCCATTAAACCGGATCGGTTGAAAGATTTATTCACCCGTTTCACCATACAAAAGGAGAGATTCGAATGAAAAAAATGTTTGGAAATTTGCTGATCGGGATTTTGATTCTGGGCGTGGCCCAGTTCGCCCATGCCTTTGGTAAAGACAAGTTCGAGGAAGAACTGGAAAAAGAACAGGGCGCGATCAAACTGGTGCGGGAAGTCCAGCGAGGCGGTTACGACATTGTGTCCACCGAGGAATTGAAGAAAATGATCGACGAGAAAAAGGATATTCTCATCATCGACACGATGCCCTTTGAAGATAGTTATAAAAAAGAACACGTCCCCGGCGCCAAACAATTCCTGTTTCCGATTCCGGACATGCCCACCTGGGATACCAAGGAAACCGGCGGCAAAACCACTGAGGATTACAAGGCCCTGCTGGGATCTGACACCGGGAAAATCATTGTGATTTACTGCGGTTTTGTTAAATGCACCCGCAGCCACAACGGTGCGGTCTGGGCCAAGAAGCTTGGATACAAAAACGTGTTTCGCTACCCAGGCGGCATTTTTGCCTGGAAAGGCGCCAAATATTCGATAGAGGGCGTGGAATAAGTCAGATAGCAGATGACGGATGGCAGTAAAACGAACATTCGTGCCCCCTGTTCTCAGTCATCTGCCATCTGTCCTCTGATATCGGAAACAAAGCTCATGTACAAAGAAACAGAAAACAACGGAACATCGGTTGAAGAACTGCCGGCAATCATCCGTCAGCGGGCATACAACCTGATGTTCACCGGCAAGATGATGTGTTCCGAAGCCGTACTTTCAGTCCTGAACCAGGGGATAGGAGGCGGGCTGCCACCGGATCTTGCCATAAAAATGACAGCCGGACTTGCCGAAGGCATCGGTGGATCGGGATGCACCTGCGGGGCCTTGACCGGGGGCGTGATATCCCTGGGTCTTTTTCTCTCCGACAGCGCTTCTAAACCGGCTGGCCGCAGTAAAGTCATGGCCGCATCCGGCCGGTTGCATCATGATTTCAAGCTTCGCTTTGGTTCAACCTGTTGCCGGGTGCTGCTAAAAAATGGAGTACCGAAATCCGGACCACGTTTTGAAGCCTGCTGCAATCGCGGCGGCTGGGCCGCAGAACAAGCGGCTCGCATGATTCTGGCGGAAAGGCCGGAGCTGTCCCCTTTGGCAAATCAGCCATTTTTACGAAGGAAGGATTCCCGCATTGTGGTCAGTCTCAAAAGATATTTCCAGCTTTTTTAGCGCTGATTTCTCCTAAAACTCCAGGAAATGCCGGCAGACGATAACCGCATCACCTCCACACCCCACAATTTAGTTCCTCGCAGTTTCGTGTGGCAATCATTTACGAAGAAGCGGCCTCATGCTTATGTTATCCAAAGCACAATTATTCACAGGTCGGTTTTCTTACGAATACCAAGGCCTGTACGTAACACATCCTGTTAATTCTATTTATATCAGTATATTGTACCTATTATTGGTGCTCCATTCGTTTTGGGTTGTCAAGTCTTTTATTCAGGTTGTCGGATCAGCTTCAAAATATGTTTTTACTGCAAAAAAATTCCCTCCCTTCCGGATTAAAATTGAAAGCGTCAAAACTGTTAACAACCAGTAACAAGCGAATATTTGTCCTATCATAAATTGGGAAGTTTCTCCGAACGTGCCTGTTGTTTCCAGCCATCCCGGAGTGGCCCCCAAAAAGCCGGCGGAGGGATGGCTGGGAACAACCACTCCCGTCCTATGCGATAAGCCCTGGGGGGTTTGGGGGCAAGCCCCCCATTATAATTGTCAGAATTCCTTTCTTGTCAGCTCTATGGCTTGGGGAACACAGAGTCCCCATAAGTCTTTTTCTTATTCAGGCTCTAAACGATTACCCGGGCGCTGTCGGTCGCTGCATCACCGATTCTATGGCTTTAAAATAATCCCGCATCACCTTTACATTGGACACTTTTGTGTACCGTTCAGTGGTTTTAATTCTTGTGTGCCCCAGCAGATCCTGGATACTTACCAGATCCATATCAGCATTCAACAACTGCGTAGCCATTGTATGTCTCAGATGATGGCAGGATGTTTTCAGCCTGGCTTTTTTTGCATAATATTCCATCCGTTTTTGAATGCCACGGATGGATATGGGTTTGCCTCGGCAGGTGCCTTTTTCAACCAGAAAAAGCTTTTTCGCTTTGCCGGATGGTCTTTTTTCAAAATACGCAACCAAGTCAATTATGGCATCATTGCTGATAAAAACAACTCTATCTTTACTGCCCTTGCCATTTTTAACATGTATAAACCGGCGCCTGAGATACACATCATCAAGAGCCAGATTTGCAACCTCTTCGACCCTCAAGCCGCATCGAAGCATCAATTTGAAAATAGCCAGGTCACGCAGGTTCGTTATACCGTCAAACAGCCTTTCTATTTCGTGATCCTTTAAATATTTCGGCAGCGGCTCGGATTCTCTGAGAGCATAGCCCCTTTTGACAGGATTGAGAATCCGCAAGCCTTCCTCATCGTACAGATAATCATAAAAGCCCCTGATGCTTTGCAGATAGCAGTTTATTGTTTTGGGCTTCAATCTCTTAGCCCTTAAATGATCAATAAAATAAAGGATCTGTTCGTTTCCGGCTCTTTCAATCGCTACGGATAGCCACTCTGTAAAATGCTTAAGATTGTTCATGTAGTTTCTTACTGTTCTGTGAGAGTAATTTTTTCTTTTCAAGAATCTCCTGTAATTCAAGATCAAGTTTGTAGTAACCATCGATTTCCCCCCGCTCTATCTTACCCATCGCTTTGAAATACTCTTTCTCTCTTGTCCTGTTTGTAAGCCTGGCATAACGTCTGGTGGCTTCTACAGAGTGATGGCCCAACAACTCCCTGAGGCACTCAAGGGGTATGCCGGCGTTTAAAAGAGAACTGGCATTGGTGTGCCGCAAACAATGCAGCGTATAACCTTTGTGTGAGAGATTTGCTTTTTCCAGATACTTGCAGAACATGACCCGGGCTCCGGCGTATGTTAATGTGTCGCGTCCCATCGCATAAAAGACAAACGGCTTTTGCGGGTCCCGTTGGTGATACCAGGCTTTTAAAGCATCACGGGCATCGTCGCTAAAATAAACGACCCTGCCAACTCGGCTCTTCTGCGCCTCCCATATCTCTATCTTGCGTTCCACCAGATTTACGTCGCCAACCTGTGTGTTCAATAACTCTCCGATTCTCATTCCGGTTCTCAAAAGCAGTACAATCATTGCGCGATTTCGAATATCGTCTATAACTGAAAGCAGCTTTGCTTCATCCTCCATTTCCATGGCCTTTGGTAATGAATCAGGAACCTTGATGATCATCCTTCTTAAAAGCACGTCAGATGAAATGACACCTTTTTCAACCTGATATCGAATGAAAGCTTTCAATGATTCCAACCTGGTTCTGACCGTAGAAGCCTTTAATCCCCGGTCTTGCATATGTTCAATGAATGCTCCCAGATCAGCCCGGGTTATTTCTTCAAGACAATTCTTACCGTCCTGCTGCACCAACACAAGGAAGGAGGCAATGGCGTTCAACATATTCTTAATGCTATTGAGTCTGAAATTGCGGCGGTATTGATCCCGCAGATAGCTCTCCACATGGTCTTTTCCAGGAACCTCTATCTGCCAGAGTTTTAATAATATCCTGGAGAGCCCATCTTTGGACAAAAATTTGTGTCTGCCTTTTAATTGGCTGGTTTGTTTGACAATTAGAATGGGTGCCAGATAACTTGCTGCTTGATTATCCGGAATCAAGCAGGTATGATTTCGTGAGAGGTTGAAGCCCTTGGTGGGAATTTGTTGGGGGACCGCAGTTAAATATTTCTGGGTTTCTAATGACAATCTGTTTGTGGCCATAATAGCCTCCTTCCTGTTTTTCTTGAAATAACAGGAAGATAATGGCTTGTATGCCCATATGAGTCAATTGCCATTTTGTTACGTACAGCCATTCGTATCCATGAAGATTGCCGGACTCAACAATATATGCAAGTATGGCTGACATTTCAAATATGGTTTTAGATATTCGGGTAAAACACATACAAATTCTGCGCGGTGAACGGTCGGATATTATCACTTGACAACTTAAATGGAACAAATTATAGTCCGACAATCTAAAGGGGAGTAGTTATCGGCCTGAGAAAGGGCCGACCCGGATTCCGTCAATACGGTCGAAAGACCCGGGACCGGGACAGTTATCCTGTCAACAAGACCTTTATCCAGGTAACCATGCCGAGGGTAAGGGTCTTTTTTTATTTGCCCCCGGCGAAAACAGTTACATTAGGGAACTGATCAAGATCGTCGGAGGTAAATACGATGAACAGTATCAAAGCCAGCATCATTCTTTCCTGCCTACCTGCCCTCATGGTTACAATGAGGGGCGCTATCGATGGCACATCCGGAACGGCCTTCGCCTTTATTATGGCACTTGGCATGTATTTCTTTTCATACTGGTTTCCCAACAAATTCGTCTTGCAAAAGTTTGGCGTGCTGGAGCGATACAACCGAGGAAGACCTGTCCGCCATCAAAGCAAAATAATAGTTCGCAAATAAACTACAGGGACGGAAGAACCTTCAATCTCATTTTCGGCCTACGGTAGGACCGTCCTGCAAAATTCTTTCTACCGGAGGAAAGGGTGGAGGTCACCTCCCAGACCACGGATTTTTGCCGTGAACACCGACCCGTGGGAGGTGATGCTCGCCCACATGCTACCTGTTTGAGGATTTTGCCAAATGATCACCAACTCACGCGTAAGGAGAAAAATATGAAATGCCCAACATGTAAAGATATAAATCTAAAGGGGTAGTCGGTTAGCTCCACCTAAGTTGTGTCAACAACTTGCAATCAAAGGACTTTTTGGGCTGTTGGACGGTTATGCTATTAATGTTCAGTTTTTCGTGTGATTCCAGCGTATTTGAGAAAATCCGGTGGAGCTAACCGACTACCCCATTAAATCTATTAACGTCGGATTGGCAAGGCATTGAAATAGAATGCTGCTTAGATTGCCGAGGTGTTTGGCTGGACCGCAGCAAAATATATAAAATAATCGAATACTCCGCGCATCAACAGCCTCCGACAATTGGTCGCAATGATTTTTCATGTCAAAAGCAGGGTGACGACAAGGACAACTACCTTAATAAGCAGAAAAATCATAGAACTGTTCTGAGTGATTTTCATTTCTGAATTTTATAGAAAGCGGCCGGAACACAAAGGTGCGTAGTTCCTTTAAGAGATTTTTTCAGTATCAACATCAATGGCGTCATGAACCATGAACCGCAAAGGCCCTTTACTGCCGTTTGGTTCACATGTGGCTTCACGGATATTGCGCCCAAGAGAGCTTTTTTTTAAGGAATTTTTTAAGAATATGTATAAACGGATTATTGTTTCAATACTCTTCCTTTTTGTTTTTACAGGATGTGAAGACACTGACGTCAGGCTGGCAATGGAGGCCGGCGTTGATGCCATCAAAGCTGCAACCCTGAATGACGAGGAGGTCCGGCGCTTGGCAATTGAAGTCTCCAGACAGTCGGACTCGAAACACGATATCGCACCCCCGGACATCGAATACGCAAAAAGACTTCAAAATCTGGTGGGCATCCTCTACCAAACAGAAGGCTATGATTTTAATTACAAGGTATATCTCTCACCAAAAGTAAACGCATTCGCCATGGCAGACGGTACCATCCGGATTTACAACGGATTGATGGATATGATGAATGACGGAGAAATGATCTTTGTTATAGGGCACGAAATGGGACATGTGGTTAAAAAACACATTAAGAAAAAAATCATGTTTGCCTATGCCGGAAGCGCCGTCCGCAAAGGCATCGCCTCTCAGCGAAACCAGGCCGGAGAAATTGCCAATTCCAATTTGGGAGGATTCATTGAAAACCTTTTAAATTCTCAGTATTCCCAACAGGAGGAACGGGAGGCGGATGACTACGGCATTTGGTTTTTAAAAAATGGCGGGCACGATGTCAAATATGCTGTTTCCGCCCTAAAAAAGCTTTCGACACTCGGCAATAGCCACTCTTTTCTGTCAAGTCATCCAGCACCTGAAGCAAGGGCAAAACGATTGCTTGAAATAGTGCAGTCACCTCAAAAGATAGATGAACCATCGACAGTAAGACAGATAATAGATTGGGTAAAAGGGTACTTGCCTTTCGGTGTTTCCGGCATTACGCATTTGAGACGAACATATGCTGCCTCGGCGGACAACCCCGCCAACTTTGTTGACCGCGTGCCGGCACAGGGTCAACATTCAATTTTAATCTGATTTTGAAAGCTACCACTGGCGAGATAAGGGTTGATTCTATGTTTGGCATTGATTATCTGAGAACATTTTACATAAACCGCCTTCCAAGGTTCGGAGGAAGCTTTTTTGGGGAAAGTTGCGGCACCAGTATCTGATAGCCTTCCGCCCGGAGTATGTTCGCTCCATGCAGCATTTCCGTTACGGCGCCTGCCGGGGTTGCGGTGCTTGTTGCCACCTGGCTTGGGGTTGCCCGCTTTTTTCATGTAAATGTGAAGGCCGCAATAACGGTATCGGTTGTTCAATTTACGAGAAACGACCGGATAGTTGCCGCCTGTTTCCCATGGAAGAGAAGGTCTAAGAGATCGCGATCTTCTCTTGCCTTATATGCCGTGCGGATACCGATTTGCACGCACAGAGCACTTCTCTAAGATCAAATCGAAATCACCATGAAACCCATATCCATATTAATCATGCTCATCTACGTCATCCTTCCGTTTGTGTGCCTTGCCCATCCGATCGAGTCCCGAGTTGAAGTATCTTCTGACGTTTTTGATATTTTCACCACTGAATGTCCCGATAAACAGGGAAAGGATAATTGCAACTCCGCTTGTTGTTTTGCGGAACATGCCCCATCCATATACCGGGATATCAACACGTTCGCAGCAATGAGACTGCGCGGGAACTTCCCCTACGTTGTACCGCCACAGGTTTTCATCCCAATTTTTGTCCCCCCGCAAAATATATCCTGATTGAATTCCCTATCAGTTAACAGCGCTTGCCGAATGAATTGGCCATGACTGTTTATCAAAAATATATCAAAACCTTCGGAGGAACCACAATATGGATTTAGATGCTTTATTCAAGCGAAGAAAACCTGGGCATCATAACGAGCACGGCTACGGTGAACACCGAAATGTCCATCATGACCATCACAGGGGCATCCAACAGTACATTTATTTCTTCAAAAAGCTGAAGAGCAACAAAAAAATGGTCATATCCCTTTCTGTTGCAGCCGTTGTTATTCTCATTCTTGTTGTTGCAGTGATAATCATGATCTTCCCTCCAATTATCAAAGGGCTTGATATCATTCAAACAAGCTGGCTAAGGGGGCTTGGCGGTATCTTAAAAGCCGCAAGACCCTTGCTGGAACTTCTATGGAGCGTTACAGGGAAATAAAATGATTGCAACAATTACATGGATGCACTGGACGGCGTTTACTCTGGCTGTTGTTTTCTTTCTGGCGCTTGATCTGGGCGTATTTCACCGGAAAGCACATTCCGTCAAATTCAAAGAAGCCCTGATATGGATGGGAGTATGGTTTACCATGGCCATGTTGTTTGCCTGGGGGCTTTCATTTTTGCGCGGACAGCAGGAAGCTCTTGAGTTTGTAACGGGTTACATTGTTGAGTTGTCCCTGTCGATGGACAACGTGTTTGTTATTGCTCTGATCTTCGGTTATTTTCGCGTGCCATTACCCTACCAGCACCGGGTCTTGTTCTGGGGAATTCTGGGTGCGCTGATCATGCGCGGGATAATGATCGGCGCCGGGGCTACGCTGGTACGACAATTCGAATGGACGCTGATGATCTTTGGCGCCTTTTTGGTTTTCACCGGCGTCAAAATGTTTTTTTCCAAAGAAGAGGGGGTAGATCCGGAAAAAAACATGGCGATACGGCTGGCCCGAAAATTTCTGCCGATATCCCCCCATTACGATAAACAGCATTTTATTACCCATGTAAACGGTCGCAGAATGTTTACTCCCCTGCTGCTGGTTCTGGTGATGGTGGAAGCCACCGATCTGATATTCGCCCTGGATTCCATTCCCGCCATCTTTGGAATCACGACAAATGAATTCATTGTTTTCACTTCAAATGTGTTTGCCATTCTGGGACTGCGATCCCTATATTTTGTTCTGGCCGGTGCCATCGAGTACTTTCGTTTCCTGAAATTCGGCTTGTCTTTGGTGCTGGTATTTATCGGCACCAAAATGCTCCTGCCCAAGTCCATTCATATCTCCACGACGTTGTCTCTATGCATTGTGGGTGGAATTATTCTGATCTCCATTCTGGCATCTCTCGCGGTCAGTTGGGTTGAACATCGCCATCAGGTGAGGAACAGAAAAACAAGCCTGGCGCTGTAAAGCGGTTCGCGCCACAGAATTCCGGAATTCTGAATATTACAACGAGTTGTATGTTGCCCCATCATAATAAAAGTTGATTTTTTATCGATCTTTGATGTATAGCGTCTTCATTGAAGGGGAGTAGCTACAGAGGGCATGGTCAACATACTGGTGAATTTCACCTGGCCATGTCGTTGGGATACCAATTGGCGAGACGTTCAGTGTGACATTTTGTCATACTGAACGTCTCGCTTTTTTTTTAATTAAAAGGAGAAGAAATATGACCGCTTTCTGGGCTTCGCTTGTTTTTGTGGTTCTGGCGGAAATGGGAGATAAAACCCAACTGCTCGCCATGGCTTTTGCTACCCGGTACAAGGCATCGACAGTTCTGTGGGCGGTCTTTGTCGCAACCGCACTGAACCATGCTCTGGCCGTTGCGGTAGGCAACTATCTGACCACGATCGTACCGCTCGGCACCATTCAGATTACCGCTGCTGTCTCGTTTATTCTGTTCGGTCTCTGGACAATTCGAGGCGATAAACTGGATGGCGAAGACAAACGATTTTCGTTCAGCCCCTTCTGGACAGTGGCCATTGCGTTTTTTATCGCTGAAATGGGCGACAAAACCCAGCTGGCCACAGTTGCCCTGGCAGCCAAGTATCAATCGTCGGTAGCCGTCTGGTTCGGCACCAATGTCGGCATGCTGATTGCCGATGCCATCGGGATCATCATCGGCATCGTCATGGGAAAACATATCCCGGAGCGAGCGGTCAAGTGGGGAGCCGCAGTCATTTTCATCGGTTTTGGCATCTACGGCCTCCATGAAAATGTTTCGGAACAGATACTGACCCCTGTTGTTGAAATTGCGTCTCTGTTTGTTCTGGGAATAGCCGGTTTTCTTCTGGCGCGTGTTTCTCAGGATAAAACTGCTCCAGAACCCGAAGGTTAACCAAGTAATTCCTTTTGATTCAGACCCTCTGGCCAGGTTAATCATAAAACACATGATGTTAAAACTCGATGTTCAAGTTTTTTATGACAGGGGTTCCGAGTCATGCCTCGCATCGGCATTTCAACGAGGGTACTGCTTCGAACTTTCCATCATACCATGTCGTCGCTGATACCCCACCGGTGAGAAATAGCAGACATGACGCATTACCGCCTCTCTTGCTGCCTTCGCACGTTATCGACCGTCTCTGCCACCGCAAGGTTCATAACCGTTCGAAACCCGGTGTCCTCGCATGACTCGAAAGGAAAACGGTCAATGACCGCGGGGATGAAACCCCCATCTTTGGGGATACCTTCCGTCCCTCCGATAACGGCATACCGATTTTCACGTGTCGAATCTTTGGAAGGGTCCGTCAATACGCGTAGCACCCACTCGCCAAGCCCTTCGTTCATACCCCGAATACCGAACACGTTTGGGGTGTAAAAAGCAGCAGGCAGTTGTTCGTTTGGAGCCCGAGCCGGTCTGGTCGATGTATTTTTCATGTTGGACTGCAACCGGTTGGTCCCTTCGGTCAATACATATAACCACTCCGTCTGGGTGGGCAAGCGTCTGCCAAAAAAATTTGCATAAGCCGACGCACCGTAGCCCGTCGCGCGCAGCACGGGATTCGATGCCATGGCCGCATCACTGGCATGAAACTCATTGTTGCGGTATACGATTGGCTCATAACCATCATATACCGCTCCCAGCAGGTACCAAATCGCACCGTCGCCTTTCACGACACCGTTTTCAATGACAATCCGCGCACGGTTGTGATTCAGAAAATCAACAAATTGCAGGTTGGTCACCAGAAAAACGTCCATATCAAACCCTGCAACTTCAACCGATTTGCCGGAGGACGTACCAAAACCGGACGGCAGGACCATTCTGCCGCCTGGAATGCGTTGCTGCCCTCCGATATGCTCCGTGATGTCCTGTATTGTCGCCGTGTTCGATGACACCCCGCGATCGCGGGACTGGATCGCGGATGCCGATTCGTTTTCATTACCAACGACCGCCGGACTGTTTTTCCGGGAAGTCGGGTGATCAAATTCACCCATAAAGTGCCAAACCGTCGTGGGCAATACCAAAAGCGCAGAAACAGCAACAGCAGCCCAAATCCATTTGAACCTGGCCAACGGGGGCAAGGGGTTCGCATGGGTTGCGGCATCCATCCTGTCAATGGCACCCATCGAGAACTGGCGAACTTCCCCAGTTATAAATTTCGCCTGGGTTGAGGGATCCATCCGTTCAAGGGTCTCAACCGCATTTACGACCGGATCGATCTGGGCAAGCAACTCCCGCACAGAGGCAGTGCGCTCATCGCGGTCCTCCGCAGTGGCTTTTTGAATGATCCGGTCCAGTTCCTGAAAAAAAGGCGCGCCGGTTTGGGACAGTTTCGCGCTTTTAAACGGAAGTGCTCCTGGCTTGATTTTTCCCTCAACAGCTTCGAAGAGGATCTTGCCGAGAGAAAAGACATCCGCCCTTGGGTCGGCCCTTTTGAAATCGGTAAACTGCTCCGGAGACATGTAGTGAGGCGTGCCTTTTACATCAATGGATTGCGTGATCGGCTTTAGTCTGTGTGAGCGCGCCAGGCCGAAATCCGAAATTTTCGGAGTCTGATGATCCATAAGGACGTTTTCGGGCTTCAGATCACGATGCACGATTCCGATACGGTGCAACGCCTGAACACCTTCCAGTACAGGCATGAAACAATCTCTTAACCAGTTTTTGACGGCGACTTCGTCTGGAAAGAATCCATCCTCCGACATGGTCGCCCGCAAAGAACCACCGGGGACGTATTCCATGGCAATATACTCGATCGGAGCATCTTCTTCACATTTTTTTACGGTGACGGAATCGTGATCATACACTTGCAGAACGTTGGGATGGCTAATCTGAGCCATGGCTTGTACTTCACGCCGAAACCGCTGAACCGGGGTTTCGGTATCCGCGTCGCCATCGTCGATGGATTCCAGCCATTCCCTTGAGATCACCTTGATGGCGACATCACGATTCAGATTGCTCTGATGCGCCCGATAGACCTCGCCCATGCCACCTTTAGCAAGGAACTCAAGAATAACCCATTTGTTATTGAGCACATCCCCCATTTGCAATGTGGTAGTGCAAGATTTTGTCGTCATGGATAAATCCTTTTCATCATGCAAAGCTGGACGCTGAGATCAAATCCGACATGCCGATTGTCGCCACCAATTATCGATTTGGTGCCATTTTCGCTTTTTTCCAGAACTGCATTTGGCAACTGCTGATTCACCAGCCATTTCGAATTTAAATTCCTTTCATTAAAATGGCTGCATTTCATCTTAAAGTCAAGCGTGTGTCCGGGGGTGGAAAAGAGCGTTCGTAAAAGGTGGGGGCTCCGGCTGCCCCGCAACCGTCTGTTTGGTGCGGAGCAGCCCTCTCTGCATGGAGGGATTTATTCGTTGGTCACGGACAAAATGCGGCCACTATCTGGTTTAATCCTGTAAACATGGATGCATATAAACAGCAGAACGAAATCGCGTGCGAGGGTAAGACCCGCGGACCCGGCGGAATTGGAATCGTCGGAACTAAAACAGCCGCAGTTAAATTCATACCCTCTGGCCAGGTTAATGCTTAACGCCGCAATGAATGACAGCAAAAGGACCATTATGATCAAGGATGCCGCCCGTGGATACAAGCCCGTCATCAAGGCAAGACCTGATATCAATTCGACAAAGGGCAGCACAACGGCAATCAGATTGACAGTGACTCCGGGGAAAAGGCCATAACCGTAAATGATTTTAGCAAATGCAGCGGGAGCGATTATCTTGTGAAAGCTGGCGTACACAAAAGTGACTCCCAATATCCAACGGGCGAGCAGCTCCAGCCTGCGGTCACTTGTTATTTTTTGGAACACTAAATTATTCAATGGGGAATCCTTTGGCTTGCCATCCCGGAAACCCATCGATCATGACCCGTATTTTGTCATAACCAAAATCGATAAGTTTTTCGGACAAGCGATGACCGTCCTCGCAGGATCGGCCGGAACAGTAGACGATGATCGGTTGATCAAGTAAATAACGATCCGAGAATGCATCAATTTTCAGATCGAATTCTCCGACAGGCAGGGATATCGCCCCTTTGACATGCCCTTCTGCGTAGGCATCCTTGGTTCTGGCATCAACAAATAATGTCTGGCCGCGTTCATGGATTTGCCTGGCAATATCGATGTCGTTAATTTCGATTCTGGGATTATCGACATCGTTTTTTGTTTTTGCGCCCACAACGCCTTCGGACGGATTCCACTGTCCGACCCAGGCGATACCGACGGGTGAGGCGACGTTAATGATGACCGCGATGATGCAGGCAGATAACAACAGATAAACAGCCTCTTTGACAGTCTTCTTCACTTGTTTTTCCACCCTTTTTTTACATCATGGAATGTTGGCTCATTTTTTCAAAAAGAGCGGCCAGGCTGAATATCGAATCCCGGATGCCGTGAATCCAGGACCGATGATCCTGTCAAAGTCGGCAGCAGCGCGCAGAACGCAATTGCCAGTATGGGTGCGTGTGTTTCTTTCAAACCGATTGATGAATTTTCAGGAACCATAACTGTGCAGCCCGGGCAGCAGCGGCTGAATCCGAACATCACCCGTACTGGAGGACAGTGATGCGTAAGCCATGGCCAGAAAAGCAAGCGGCAGGGTAATGGCGCCGAGGGTTCGCTGACCGTCGTGATGCTCTACAATCAGGTAGATAACCGAAATGGACAGTGCAAAGAAAAACAGCGACTCATACAGATTGGAAAGCGGAACGTGGCCGATGCCCAAACGATAAGACTCCGCCCAACGCAGTGCAAATCCGGCGGCATTTCCGGCAACCCCGAGCATCACAACCCAGGAAGCCGGACGGTTCAACCGATCCTTGTGGAACACCCAGGCCGCCAGATAGAGACAGGCTGCCAGACCGTAAATAGATGTCGTTATGGAGAGTACCAGTGAACTGTTCATGAAATGTCCTGGTATCCAAAATAATATAAGAGTTTGAGCATGTTGCAAGTCAGCGTCCGCCGAGCGTTTCAGCCATTTTGCGGATATTGTTTTCAAAGCCGACATAGTTGCGGCTGGCGGAACCAAATACCCTGACGCGACTGCCATTGGAACTGGACGTCACCTTGATCACGATTTTTTGGTGAGATTTGTGCCGTGAACCGCCTTTGAAGCCTCGGAGGCTCAAAATCCGCGATGTTTATAGGCGGAAAAAGCCACGCCGGACAGAAATCCGACGACAAAAGCCATGACAACAATCATCCATAGCTTTCGCCTGGCCATATTAACGGGGTCCTCCATTTGTCTTTCAACCATATATTGCCTTTCATGCCGGAATCCGGAGTAAGATGACACCCCGCTGGGACATTTTTTCGTCTTTCCGGTCGAAGTTTCAAATTGGACAGGGTTGGCCCCAGGGTCCGCACAAACCGATGCCACGATACGGCAAGGACATAAAGGCTCGAATCGTGTACGTATCCGTTGCCCGCCGCTTCATTCAATTCTTTCAGTTTGACATGAAGCCGGTTTATCGCCGCGCAGGAGCGGTCGATACCGCCTCCCGGATGCCGAATTTGTCGCTTCCAATATATCCTTCCCAAAAAATCATTGTGATAGCGAAGGGCAAGCAGCGAATCATCCAGTATCCGACTATGTTCAAACAATCTGTTAATACCGGACACGACGCCATCCATGTCATATGCCATAAAATTCCCGACAAGAATTTCCAGCACGGCCTGAAATTGCTGAGCGGCCCGGCTCAGATGCTGAATATCGGGCCTATAGGGATGTGCCATTTTCCTCCTTTTTCAGATAATGTTTTGGCAGCATGACCGATAAAGATATCCGGCTGGAAAATCTTCTCTTTCCGTTCCAATGCCAAAGCATTATCTGAAAACCCACGACATTGATGTGTCTGGGTATATTCGGATGAAAAATAATCAGTTCTTTATTGCTTTCGTGCGGGATGATCCGCAATCTGGGTCAATTGCCACCGGGTCTCCGTAATGGCGTTCATTAAAGCCGTTGAAACCTGTATGGTTTGCGACTGAACGGACGGCGACATTTCTTCGTTATAACCTTCAAACTGCTCAATCAACACGTTCAGCCGCTCAAGGGTTTTGAAAAATGAAGCGGACTGATTCCGGTACGGTGTCGACAGGCTCAGGCAAAGACAGTTCAGTCTCAGGCCTTTAAGTTCAGGCGCAATCCGTCTGATCTCTTTTTTCAGGATTTCGTGATCGCCTGGGCTGCCGCCGTTTGCGTTTCCGGTGGCACATGTTTCCAATATTTCGAGATCTCTTGATATTTTATTGGCGAGCAGGAAAAAGCCTTCTTCACTGGCATACAATTGAAAGTCCATTTCATTTCTCCCTTATTTCGATAAGTATCTTTTATTATGTATGAATATCCGTATGGGCCATCATGAATGCAACATGGAATAACGCAGCCAACAGTAGCATTGGCTGGAAGTCCATGGCGGGGAACCGATTGAATATATACCACTGGGAGATTACCGGAATCTTTCAAAAGCGTTACATTTTTGAAAGGTAATGAAATGGCTTTGAAGCCGGGATATTGATTATCCGGCGAATAGAGAGATTTCAGTCTGATGCGGGAATACGAATCGTGAAGGCAGATCCCTTGCCGATCTCAGTGACTGCCTCGATACTGCCTTTGTGAGCCTCTATGATGGCCTTGACCTGACTCAACCCGAGGCCGAGCCCCCTTTGGATCCGGCTCTGTCTGCCCCGATAGAGGCGATCCCAGATTCGGGATATATCCTCGGGGTCGATGCCAATCCCATTGTCTTGAAAACGGATAACAATATGGTTTTCTTCACGAAAAAAACGGATACTGACATAACCGCCGGCAGGCGTGTATTTTATGGCGTTGTCCAGTAAATTGGCCAAAGCCTGACTCATCCGATCGGGGTCCATCATGACAGTCAGCGCGTTGTCTCCGTCTATCCTGACCTGAATCGGCTTTTCATCGGCGATCAGGCTATAGGCATCCACCACGTTTTCAACCAATCCGTGAATTTTGATATCCTTGTAGTTAAGCTGCATCATACCGGATTCAGCCTCCGAGATGTCCAGCAGGATATTGAGCATCACATTGATACGTTCGGACTCCTCGGCGCAGGAAGCAAGCGCCGCATGCTGGCTGGATACATCTCCGGGTGTCTGCAAGGCATTTTCAGCCAGATTGCGCAGCCGTGTCACAGGAGTACGCAGATCATGGGCGACATTGTCCAGACAGTCTTTCATGGCATTCAGTACCGACGCAATTTTTTGCAGCATCCTGTTGAAATGAATGGCCAGTTCATCCAGTTCGTCATCTGTGCCGCGCACCGGGACATGAGCATCCATGCGGCCGGTTTGCACGGATTTTACCGCGGAGAGCAGATTCCGTACGGGACGCAAAACGGAATAGGCGAGTATCCACCCACAGATAAAGCTAAACAGCACCATCGGGCCAATGATAATCCAAAACGTTGATTGAAGACGAATCAGGATATTATCCCGCTCCTCACTGCTCATCCCTACTTGCAGCCAGTAGCCGCCTTTTACACGAATAGACGCCACATCGAGATAATGATCGCCGCCGATCGCAGACAGACGGATCCATTGCGGCGGGGGTTTCGGAGCATGCTTTTCCAGAGCATCAACATTGAATTCCGTCCAGGGTACGGGCATGTATATGCCCGCGGTATTGTTTCCGGCATCGGCGATACGCACCAGAAACAGATGCTGTCGATGAAATCTGCGCTTTATCTCGAATAATTCCTGGATCGACCGAAATCCGCCATCCGCGTATTCAATCGCCAGTTCCCGGAGTTCGGCCAAAAGTTTTTCATGGTCATGCTGTGTCAAAGCCGAAGCAATATATGCATAGATGACCCCGAACAGCAGCAGTGAACTGAGAATAAACAGCCCGGAATACAACAGGGACAATTTGAATTTGATGCTCTTTGCGGGTTTAAGAAGGCGTTTTAAGAACATAACCGATGCCCCGGATGGTATGAATCAGTTTTTCCGGAAAATCCCGGTCTATTTTGCTTCGCAGACGGGAAACCAGGACATCCACGACATTGGTCTGGGGATCGAAACGGTAATCCCATATATGTTCCAAAATCACGGTTTTGGAGATCACCCGCCCGGCATTGCGCAGCAGATACTCCAGCAGGGCGAACTCGCGGGGCTGCAATTCAATGGTTTCGCCGGACCGCACGACTTCGCGCTTCAGCAGATCCATGGACAGATCGGCATACGACAGACTGGTGGGTTCGGTAATACCGCCCGCCCGGCGGATCAGGGCATGTAGCCGCGCCAGAAGCTCTCCAAAGACAAAAGGTTTGGTCAGATAGTCATCCCCCCCTTTTTCCAGTCCCCGGATGCGATCGTCCACACTTCGCTTGGCGCTTAAAATCAATACCGGTGTATTGATTTTTTCCCGCCGCAAAGATTCGATCAGGCTCAAGCCGTCCAATAGGGGCAGCATCAAATCGACGATAGCAGCGTCATAGAGCTTTTGCCTGGCAAGATACAGCCCTGTTTCTCCATCTTCGGCCTGATCAACGGCAAAATTGGCCTGAATCAGGCCTTTGGTGATGAAATCGGATATCTGACGGTCATCTTCAACCAATAACACTCTCATCGGTTACCTGTCCTTTCGATTCGCTCGGCTTGATCTTGAACATGCGGAACGGTGGGTATAACACATCTCTTTTTTGTCGTAACAGGCGTTTTTGAGGATCAGCCGAAAACCCTGGAATTGTTTCCAGGGTTCAGGTTCATATCATCGCTCCGAAAAACGGTGCAATAGGGAAGTACGCTCCGGTTCTGGCTGTTCCAAGATGACAGTCCAACCACAAAAATTCGGAGAGAATGCGAACACCTGATAGTTTTGTATGATAAGACCTGATGGGTAGCATCTCAACAGGAAAATTGAATTTCTATCAAAAATGTAACCTTATTGTCAGACTTCGGCAATGTTTGGATGGTAAAAAGCAAGAACCTTATCAACGAACTCTGTCCTCCGGAGCCGTGGATATTTAAATAATGGGCACCCGTGCACTTTCCGCCTTCCTGGACAGGATGCACGGGCTGCCTAATGTCATACTGTCGTATCTAACCCTTGAACGGTCCGGCAGTTGATGCCATCCAATATGAGACACAATGAAACAGAATATCCGCTTCAGAATATCCGTAGTTACAGCAACCATGATATCGGCTGCCCTGATCTCCGGTTGCGGAAAATCCCCGCAGCCACCGGATGCAAATACAGTCGCTGTTTTTGAAGGCGGCCGGATTACCCGTCAAGAGGTGAAAGCGGATATTGACAAATTAATTACCGCTTTTGGAAAAGACAATGAGACTTCCAGGCAATTGCGCAACCGGAACAGCTATCGAAAATTTATAGAAGGGATGATTCTTGACCGGATAGTGATGCGTAAAATCACCGACCTGAAACTGGACAAACGAAAGAACATCATGCACGCCATGAAACATGTGTCTGAAGACATGATCATTTCGGAACTGCATTCCAGAGCCCATGAACAGCAGATTAAGGTTTCCGACGAAGAAATCCGAAACCGCTATGAGCAGGACCGCCAGGACTTCGGCCAGGCCACGCTTGTCCAGGCAACGGAGCAGATCCGAGCCCAGCTTCTGGCGGAAAAGGGAAAAGTCTATTCTCAGGACTACATTAACAATTTACGCATGAATGCCGCAATTTCGCGTAACGATGAACTGCTTCAGATTCCTGAACCCAGCGAAGCTGATTTGCAGATGGATTATGAGAAAAATAGAGCCGCTTATTCCGACAAACCATTCGAAGAAGTCAGGGATTCCGTTTATGAAACGGTTCAAGCCAAAAACACAGAACGCTGGCTTCAGGAAACCCGGAACGAACACGGCCGTATTCGTGTGGATATTCTCAGGCAGGTGCTGCATCAGGGGGAAGTGAATGATCAAATACAGGTTTCCGATGAAGAAATTCAAGATTTTTTTCAGAAAAATTTCACTATGTTTGTCAGTCAGCCCCGCGTGCAGATCAACTATATCCGCATTGACGCCGGCCAAACGGATGCAGAAAGAAATATGGCCGAAAAAAAAGTCAAGGCGGCTTACGGAAGGCTAAAACCCGGCCTGTTCAGAAAAGGTGAGCCCTTTGACAAGATCGCCGAGGAATACTCGGAAGATCCGGAAACAGCCAAAAATGGCGGTTCCCTGAGCGGATGGATATCGGAAAGTACCGAGATATTTATGGAAATTGCAAATTATGGTTTTCATGAAAACGTGCTTGGGCTTGGGAAAAAAGATATCAGCCGGCCGTTTTTGTTTCACGGCAGCTATTACCTCGTTCAGGTTCGGGAACGCCAGGAGCCCAATCCCATGGCTTTTGAGGAAGCGCGTGAAATGATCGAGAGTGAAATCAAGGCTCGAAAGTATGATGAGTTGGCTGAACAGATGGAGAATACCCTGCTGAAGCAGGCCAATCCGGTCATTTTTGAAAAAGTCATCGACTTGATGCTGAAAAAAGACACATAAGGAGGATGTCAGAAACAGTCATAGCATCGGCCGCATCGAAAATGCCGTAGCTCTGGTCGTGGGTATGTTTATCCTGTATGTCGGCTTCGATATTTTAATGGACGTGGTGCGTGGAAACCAAACGATTCCGGCCAATGTGCCGATCGTCACTGATGGGACGTTTTGAACAGATGCCGACGGAGTATGAAATGGATCGCCAGAAAGGCAAACCCGTTGTTACGTCGGCCCTCCGTATCTGGAAAGCATGGAGAAGGTACTGGTAAAAGTGAAAAAAAAGTTGTGGATCCAAAGAAGGACGGGACGCTGAATCTGCGCCTTTTGCAGAAGGAGTAGTCTCCCCAAGACTCAATCAAACACTTCAAAGAAGGAATGCTATTATGCAATGTCCACTATGTACTATCGAACTGAACATGATTAGCCTAAAGGGAATCGAGGCAGATGACTGTCCCAAGTGCCGAGGGATCTGGCTGGATCGCGGAGAACTGGACAGGTTGATTGACCGGTCACCGGTAATTTCCGCCGATCAATCAACGGTCGAATGGATCGCGGAGCCGCCGTCATTCAGCAGGGGGTTTCACGGCTATCCCCGTGCAAGGCGGTACGGTCATAACCGAAATAAATCGCTGACACATGAGTATGTCGATCTCTGATAATAACAAAATCACGGAAAGCGATGATACAGTGTCGTATGGATGTCATTGCTGAAGGATAATCACGAACCGACCCCGAACCGAACGTTTTCGAAAAGTCGCTGAAATATTTTATAAATGGTTAACATCTATAAATGTTAGACATGAGAACGTCTATTCAAGGAGCAACGCATGATTCATGTAGAAAATCTCACCCGGTATTATGATGATTTCTGTGCGGTGGACGGAATTCATCTGGACATTCAAAAAGGCGAAATCCTGGGATTGCTCGGGCCGAACGGGGCCGGCAAAACCACGACCTTGAGGATGCTCACGGGCTATCTTCAGCCGACTGCTGGCCAGATTCGGGTAAAAGACTTCACCATCGGCCCGGATACGCTTGAAATCAAAAAACGGATCGGATACCTTCCGGAATCCGCCCCCCTCTACCATGACATGATTGTTTATGATTATCTGAATTATGTCGCGGATATCCGGGAGCTGAAAAATGAGCAAAAACTGTCCCGGATTCACGAACTGGCGCAATTATGCGCCCTGAACACGGTCATGCACAAGACCATCGGGGAACTGTCCAAGGGGTTCAAACAGCGGGTCGGCCTGGCGCATGCCCTGATGAATGACCCGGAAATACTGGTTCTGGATGAACCCACATCGGGTCTGGATCCCAACCAGATTGTGGAAATCCGGGAAATCATCCGAAAGATCGGCCGGGAGAAAACCATTATCCTGTCCACCCACATCCTGAGCGAGGCAGAGGCCACCTGCGACCGGATCGCCATCATCCATCAGGGGAAAATCGTGGCGGACGGCAGCACCCAGTCCATCAAGCAGTCGGCCGGCAGGGAGCGGACGATTTATATTACGCTGGACAATGCAGACTTTGATGCGGTTCGGCAGCGGCTGGAGACTGTCGGAGGGATTTTACGGATAGAGAAGCTCGCCCGTCCGGATGCAAATTTTCTCGAAATCAAGATTTCCGTTCGATCCGATTCGGACATCCGAAAGGATATTTATCAGATCATCCGCCAGAGCAACTGGCTGCTTCTGGAATTCCGTCAGGAAACCCAGACCCTGGAACACATTTTCCGCGAACTCACCCTGGAGAACTAACATGAGCCCCGTCATCCATATCTTTAAAAGAGAATTCAGCGCATACATGGTATCGCCGGTTGCCTACATCGTCATTTCGGTGTTTCTGATCATCACCGGCTGGTTTTTCTTTACCCCGTTTTTTCTGCAGAATCAGGCCTCTCTTCGAAGTTTTTTCTCCCTTTTGCCGCTTGTTTTCTCCTTTGTCGTACCGGCAATCACCATGCGCCTGCTTTCCGAGGAGTTCAGCGTGGGCTCGTATGAAACCCTGCTGACCCTTCCGGTAACATTCAGCGATGTCATTCTGGGCAAATTTCTGGCAGCAACCGGTTTTACGGCAGTCATGCTGGCACCGACCCTTTTGTATCCGCTCACGGTTTCGGTTCTGGGCACCCTGGACTGGGGACCCGTACTGGGCGGATATATCGGCGCATTGCTGCTTGGCGCCGCATTTTCAGCCATCGGCCTTCTGGCCTCATCCCTGACCCGGAACCAGATCGTTGCTTTCATTGTGGGAACGGCCATCTGCTTCAGCCTGTGCCTGATCGACAAGATGCTCTTTTTTCTGCCCCAGTCCCTGCTGGGTTTCTTTGAATACCTGGGAGCGGATTTCCATTTTCAAAACATCGCCAAGGGCATTCTGGACACACGGGACATCCTGTATTTCATCAGTGTCGGATTTATCGGACTCTACGGCGCAAATCTGGCCATGCAGGAAAAATGTTAAGGAGCTCCATTATGGAAAAGCAAACCAACCGGACACAGCGATCCGGAAAATACATCAAATTCATCGGCTATGCAGCGGCAGTGATTCTTTTGAACATGGCCGGCATGACGCTTTTTGCGCGCATCGATCTTACCGGAAACGGGATCTATTCGCTTTCAAAGGCCAGCCGGGAAGCGGTCAAATCCCTTTCCGAGCCCCTGACCCTTCATGTCTTTTTTACGCGGAATCTGCCGGCCCCGCACAACAGCACCGAGCGGTATCTTCATGACCTGCTGGCCGAATACGCGGTATCCGCCGGCAAGAACTTCAATTACCGCTTTTACGACGTCAGCCCGGATGACGGCTCGCCTCAGTCGGCTAAAATCGAGAATCAGAAGCTGGCTGAATCCTACGGCGTGCAGCCGGTTCAGATTCAGGCGGTTGAAAATGACGAGGTCAAATTTCAGAAAGCCTACATGGGGCTGGTCCTGATTCACGGGGATCTGGTGGAACGCATTCCGGCCATTACCAGCACTGACGGGCTCGAGTATCAGATCACCACCGCGGTTCAGAAACTCACCAACAAGGTCAGTGTGCTGCTGGGGCTGAAAGACAGCATTCAGGTGAAGCTCTACAAGTCTTCCTCTCTGGATGCGATTGCTCCCTACATGGGACTTAAAACCCTTCCCCAGCTCAACCCGGGCATCGAATCCCTGGTCAAAAAACTGAACAGCCAGCTCTACAGCAAGCTGTCTTTTGCCTTCCTGGATCCTTCCGTGGACGCAAAGCTGGAGTCGGACATCGCGGCACACCAGCTCATGACTCTCAAATGGCCGGAGCTTTCAAACGGCAAAATTCCGGCAGGCCAGGGCGCCATCGGCATGGTGATGCAGTACGGCGCAAAAACCGTCACCATTCCGCTGCTGCAGGTCATTCAGATTCCCATCCTCGGCACCCAGTATCAGCTGGCGGACATGAATGCCATTGAAGAGGCCATGAATCAACAGGTTGAAACCCTTATCGGCATCAATGAAACCATCGGGTATCTGGCGGATCACGGCACGCCCAATCTCCATGGCTCTCCCATGAGCCGCGGCCAGCAGGGAGCTCCGGAAGATGTGGACACGTTCCGCAGCCTGGTCTCCAAAACCTATTCGCTCAAGGACATTCAGCTCAAGGACCAGACGATTTTGGACGGTTTCAACTGCCTGGTGATCGCCGGCCCCACCAAGCCCTTCAATGATTACGATCTCTTCCAGATAGACCAGTACCTGATGAAGGGGAAAAACCTGGCGATTTTTCTGGATGCCTTTAAAGAGGGCGGCGGCCAGCAGAACATGTTCAACCCCCAGGGACCGCAGCAGATTCCTCTGAATACCGGCCTGGAAAAGCTTCTGGAGCATTACGGCATCAGTATCAAACCGGTGATGGTGATGGACGAGAACAGTTTCAAGCAGCAGGTTCCGCAGCAGTACGGCGGCGGAGAACGCAATATCTATTTTGCGCCCCTGATCAAAAACGAGCAGATCAACAAAGATTACCCCTTCATGAAACCGATCAAGGGACTGGTCGCCTTTAAAATGTCCCCCCTTCTGGCGAACAGCGACAAGCTCGCACAAAACGGGATCAAGGCCAAGCTGCTGTTCTCATCCTCCGCGAGATCCTGGGAAATGAAAGCGCCTCTGAACCTCAATCCCCTGTTCATCCAGCCGCCTCCGGCAACCGAGAGCCTGTCCGCCAAGCCCCTTGCCTATATTCTGGAAGGGGAATTCCCCAGTTATTTTGCGGGAAAACCCATCCCGGAAAAACCGCAACCGGATAAATCGCAAACAGACCCTGAAGAAACCGAAGACATGGAATCTCCGGAGAAAAAACCGGTCCAGGATGCCCCTGCCGCTCCTGCTGATGTTTCAAAATCTGCCGACCTTTCAAAAATCGAAGGTGGCGGGAAAGTGATCGCAAAGGGAAGCCCCGGAAAAATTTTTCTGATGGCATCCTCTGAAATGCTGAAAGACAACATCCTGGATGAAGCCGGCCGCAGCCCCAATGCCGTCTTTATCCTGAATGTTCTGGATTATCTCAACAACCATCAGGACATTGCAACAATGCGCAGCAAGGAACAGCGCTTCAATCCGCTGGCCGATCTTTCGCCGATGGCAAAAACCGGCATCAAGGCCCTGAACATTGCCGGACTTCCGGTCCTGGTTGTCCTGGCGGGTCTGGCCGTGTGGCTCCGCCGCAAATCCCGCAGACGGCAAATACAACTGTTGTTTCAAAAGCAGGAAGGTTGATGATGAAACTTAAAAAAGAATATATTTTTATCGCCCTTGCCATTGTTTTGCTGGTCGGCTACCTGTCGGTCAGGGAAACCGACCGGACCGAATACCGGCTTCCGGCCATCACCAAGGTTGCCGCATCCGAGATCACCCGAATCGAAATTGCGCGCCAGGAAGGGTCGGTTGCTCTGGAGAAAAAGGAGTCAACGTGGCGGATTCAGCCACAGGCCTATCCGGCCGATTCCGGCAAGGTGACCGCCATGCTGGACGATCTGGAAAAACTGTCCCTGACCGCGCTGGTATCCGAATCCAAATCATATTCCCGGTACGACCTGGAGCCCGACAAAGCCATTCGCGTCAAGGCCTGGGCCGGAGATGAACTCAAGCGCGATATTCAGATCGGAAAAACCGCACCCACGTTCCAGCATACGTTTGTCCGGATTGGGGAGGCTCCGGAGGTGTATCACGCGCAGCAGAATCTGAAAACCGCCTTTGATCAGACCGCGGACAAGCTGCGGGATAAAACCATTCTGGCATTCAACCTGGAAGAGGTCACGGAAATCGCCATTACGAAGGAAGGCAAACAGACGGTGATCCGCAAAAGCGAGACAGCCCCGCCGCCAACGGCGTCTGCCGCTGCTCCCGCCGATGGAGCACCACCTGCCGATGCGGCGGCAGTCAAGCCGGCCGAAGTCCAGTGGCTGACGGATCAGGGAAAGCCAGCGGATCTGTCCAAAATGAACCGGCTGCTTTCCTCGCTCTCTCGGCTGTCCTGCGAATCCTATCTAGAGGGAAAAAGCGCAGCCGATTTTTCGAATCAGGTCAGCAGCTTCGTCATCAAAGGAAAGAAAGACTACACCCTGACCCTTTACGCCAAAACCGACAAGGATGCCACGAATTATCTGGCTTCCTCTTCGGAAACCGGTTCCGTGTTTACCCTGTCGGATCGTCAGGTCGAACCGCTGATTGCAGATCCGGAGTCCCTGATCAACGATAACGATACGGATAGCCCCAAAAGTTGACGACGCAAGCCGAGGCTGCCGCTTCTAACAAGAACCATGCTTTTCAGGCAAGGCGCAGCTCCTCGCGCGGACTTCTACTGCCCGTGGGAATGAAAGACACTTGCTCGCTGCTCTGCCGGGCAATTGTAATCTTAGTCGCCGGAACAGCACTTTAGCGAGAAATGCTTCACTGCAAATAGATTGACAAACTATCTGATATCAGTTATTATTACAGAAAGGTTATCAAAAAGATCAAAGTCGAATTGCTATGAAACCAATATCCATATTCATCATACTCGTTTACATTCTCCTTCCGGTCGTGTGCTTTGCGCATCCGACCGAGTTGCATGTAGAAGCATCTTCTGACGTTTTTGATACCTTCACCTCCGAACATCCTGATAAACAGAGTCTGAATAATTGCGAATCCGCTTGCTGTTGTGCGGAATATACCCCGTCCAAGTACCGGGATATTAATACTTTCACAGCAATAAGACTTCCCGGACAATCCCCCTACGTTGAACCTCCACAGATTTTCATTCCAATTTTCGTTCCTCCACAAAATATTTCCTGATTTGAATTCCTTTGTATAGCTTTAAAATTTGATTCACTGCGTTCAAGAGACGCCTCATCACGAATACTTATTTGACAGCTTATAAACACCGAGTTTTAGCGGCTTATTGTTGTCATCAAAAGCTTTAAAGTGTTTGCCGTATGAATTGGCCATGCTTGCCGCCGATTCCATGCTGAAATTGTGGTCCCCATTGGCCTCTGAATTTCCTGCCGACGGGTTTTTCCGGGCCATTTGTAGCCGCTACACGACAGATGAGTGTATTGAACGCTATCGAACTATCAGGAATAATTCCAGAATACATACAGCATATAAAACTCAAGGAGAAAATTTACCATGAAATGCCCAATCTGCAATGCTATTGATCTTATTATCGCGGAACGACAAGGTGTTGAAATCGACTATTGCCCACAATGCCGCGGTATCTGGCTTGACCGGGGTGAAATAGACAAGATCATCGAGAGGTCTTATGCTACAACAGCCACGAGGAGTCAGCCGGAGCAGAATAATTTTTATGCCGGCCATCGTTCGTCGAACGATACCCGTCATCATGAAGGTCACGGTAGCGCGCATAATGGTCAAAACCATAAAAAATCATGGGTATCCGAACTGTTTGATTAATAACGATAAACTCAACTGACAATCAAAATGAACGATGAAGAAGCACAAACAAAATATCTCATAATCATTAAACTACACGATAATTCACCCCAAAAGAGGGGTCTAAAAGTCGAAGTTTATAGCTCAACTATACTGTGAAAATACCCTGGAAGCTCAGTCATTTTTCTGCCCACTGCGGCTGGAAGTTTGCGCTCCCAGGGGTATTCTCAAACTTGGGGACGGCCAGAATGTCATGGCCATGAACGTTTATCAATAATCTGTTTTACATAGGGGGGAACCATAATTTGGGCTTTGATGTTTCATTCAAACACAGAAGACCTGAACATCGTAACGATCACAATTATCACGGCGAACAACGAGATGTCCATCATGACCACCACGGGGGCCATGAACAGTACCTTATTTTCTTTGAAAAACTGAAAAATAACAAAAAGCTGATGATGGCACTTTCTGTAGCAGCCATTATTCTTGTCATTCTTGTCATTGTTGTCGTTGCAGTGATAATTATGTTCATCCCTCCAATTATCAAATGGCTTGAAACCATTCAAATAGGCGGGATAAGTGGGCTCGTTAAAACGGCAAGACCCTGGCTGGAACTTCTATGGAGCGGTACAGGAAAATAAATTGATCGAAAGCCTGATACTCACTGACAATGAGACTGACCTCCCACGAAGCGGAAAGGATTCTTGGAGAAGAAGGTCCCAACGTACTTCCGTCATTCAAACAGCGGGGGAGCCTGCGCATAGCGCTCGACGTCATGCGCGAACCGATGTTCCTGCTGCTGGTGGCCTGCGGCGCTATCTATTTGGTGGTTGGAGACACGATGTATCCATTAATGAAAACATTTGTTTCAATAAAGAAGGCGAATCTATTAGGCTTGATGCTCGCATGCTCACTGCTGGCGCTAATCGTTGCTGTGGGAGCAGTCGGAAGTGTTACCTGGATAACAGACCGTTTCTTAACCATTGAACGCGGATGGCTTGATACGCTGCTCAAATGGGTTGTCGGCGTTCTTACAGGCATCGGCGGCTGGTTCATGCTGCCGGTGCTTACCGTGCTGATTTCCAGCCTGTTTCAGGAAACCGCGATTCAGCGCGTGGAACGTGTGTATTATCCGGATGCTTCCGATCGCCAGGTTCTGAAGTTTTGGCCGGAATTCCGGCATGATCTGAAGTTCACCGGATGGGCCGTATGCCTCAATATCATATTACTGCCGTTATACATGTTTGGCATCGGCTTTGCCGCGTCCATTCTGCTCAATAGTTATCTCCTCGGGCGGGAGTTTTTTGAGAGTGCGGCAGGATATCACCTTGGGAAAACGAATGCCCGTGCACTGGGCCTCCGGCACAGAAAAGCCATGTACGGCGGCGGATTCGTAATCACGGTAATGGCGATTGTCCCCTTTTTGAATCTTTTTGTTCCGATTCTTGCCATTGTGTGGATGGTTCATGTGTATCATCGCATCCGCATTCAAGATCTTCAACGGACACAGAACAACGAAAGGAGAAATCCACATGAAAGTCTCCGTGTTCAAAATATATGAGAAAGCACTATCTACGTTCGTGGTGCAGAAAAGCATGGCAATTTTTAAGCGGCCATTTAAGGTGCCCGATATGCCAAAATTTATGAATATGGCGGCCGACAAAGAGCATACCATCATGGAGCCACCATTGGTTCATGATGAATGCCCCATTCCCGAAGAACGTGAGACGGAAAAGTCATCAAGCCATGTATTTCGGAGTATTTTTTCTTGGCCCAAGATATCTCTGTCACCTAATCCATACAACGACAGCGAAATTTCATTCGTAAAAAAAGGAACCCACAAAAAAGTCTCTATATACAAAATGGGCGAGTATAAAATAACAGAAAACAATTCTGACGATTTGCTGTGGGAAATGCACTTTGGGATGGGTGCGCTTAAAGAAGGAAAATGTTTCAGAAAAGGGCAGATTTTGTTTCTCGGCCCTGCGCGGGATGAGCGACCCGGCTTTTTAAAAGGAGAATATTTAGACCATATAAAACCTTTCCCTTGCTGGCTGAAAACACGATATTACTTCTCCGGTTTCCATATCCGTCGTTGCGATACCAGGAGAAAGGTGTCCGAACATGAAATGCACATGTGGGCAAATATCCCGGAAAGTTACCTTCTCCACAAAGAAGATCATCAGAAGCATGATCCGATATTAAAAACAGCCGGCACGGATGGAAACAACAGCGAAGTTTCGTATGCACTGAATAATTATGAAATTGTGATAAAGGGAAACGGCATGGTGCTATGGAAAAGATGTGGAACACACAACAGGGTGAACAGCGGCAGGTGTTTAATCATGGAAGACATTTTGTTTATCGGGCCATCGGAAAATGCGCAACCGGATACACTGAAAAGGCAATTTTATGAACGACTGAAGCTGTTACCCAAATGGGATCACACCAAATATTATTCATGTTACGCTGCTATTCTTGATTGTAATCCGGCAAGATAACGGAAAAGGAGAAAAGATGATGACGCATATTTGTATTTCATTGAGATTATTCATGACCGTCTGTTTGGTATCATGCGCCTTGTTTTTCTTGTGCTGCATTTCACCTGCAGTTGCCGATGATGACCATTACAAAAAACGAAACAAAGACATCGGCACGGCTTTCAATCATGTTAAAAATGAAGATAAAAATGAAGCCACCGGTCAGACTGCAGCCTGGATGTTGGCCGCTGCCAATTTAAACGTTTTACTGAGTCTGCTCATCAGAGGCACCCGCTTTGCTGCTCTTCCGGCACAAATAAATGACAGGCTCAAACGCTTCAATCAAATTCAGAAAAAGTTTCTGTTGCCGGTTCACTTTTTTTTAAATCCGCTGGCCCTTGGCGTGTCATTTATCCATTTCATGTCCGCTACATCTCAATGCAGAGCCAGCGGCCTGCCGGAATGGGGACTTGCATTAATGGCTTTAATTACGGGAATCGGGATCATGGTGAAGTTCAAGGTGTTTCCAAAAAATTTACGAAAAAGCACCTATCAAATCCATACAAATCCAATACCGATTACGTTACTTTTAGCCATTCTTCTCATCGGCCATGCTGTTGTGGATTGATTTCCGGAACAGAATACCGGATTCCATGTACTGGCTGAAGCATGAATCATATAACGAGACAAGGAAATTTCTATGAAACAATCAATACTGTTCATTCTCCTGGCTAGCATCTTTGTGTATGGCTGTGGTGATGGTTTAAAGGGCATGGAATCCGACTATACCATCAAAGTAACCGGCGCCGACCATTTGCCATTCAGCGGTCATTATACAATCGCCGGTACTGGGGCCATGCCCAAGCCTTTCCAGGTCACTGGGAAGGGGTCCGGGGAATACACAGGCAAGGGCCTGGCGGCGGCCTGCGTCATTCGAAAAACGACTTCCGAAGGCACATTGAAGGTGGAAATTATTCGAGGAAAAGACGTCGTTTCCACTGCGGAAACTGCTACTCCTTATGGGGTCATTACCCTCGGCAAAATCCCGGATACTACTTCCATCATCAATCAGATCATAGGGAAGATATTGGGTTAAGCGGGAAATGACTCGGGCGATGGTTCTACTCCGTTTTCCAGAAGCCTATTGACGGACGCTTTGCACTTTGGGCTCTGAGTTCATGTTGTAATTTTCCAGTCTGGAAAAAAGTCTCACTGCCCATAATGGCAGGCAAGGATATTTCAAATGACAAACGCTCATGAAAAAAGACGAACGAGTCGCTATACGATAGAAATGCCTATTCTCTGCTCTTATTTTAATATGCACGTCAACACCAGCGCCAAGACCATCAACTTCAGTCAAGATGGCATGTATTTTGTTTCAGACATCGGATTTCATCCCGGATCTACAGTGCTCATCCAGGCTAAAAACGACAGCCAGCATCAGAAAATGCCGGAAAATACTGAAGGGCTGCGACAGACGACTCTTGCAGAAGTACGATGGTGCAGACATATCTTTGAAAATCCAACCCATTATCAAGTGGGGGTAAAGTATTATGAATCCTGGTATTGATCTTAACGCGGATTCCTTACTATTATCATCGATAGCTGTTTACCTGCTTGATGCTGTCCTCCAGCACCGGAAGAATCGGCAGGAAGCATTCACACGCCGCAATTGAGACCACGGGGGGGGTGGCACGATCACCAGGTGTCGCCACTTGCATCGCCAAGGTGTCGGGTTTTCCCGGCGTGGGCATTTGATGAATTAATTAAACCAACAAATTATTAAGAAAACAGGGCACCATTGAAAAGGTGGAAAAATGAGTGGAATATCATTTGAGAAATTGGTGGGCCTGTCGCAGGATGAAGTCGTCGAGCGGCAAGAACGGGATGGTTTTAACGAATTGCCGACCCAGGAAAAACGGACCGCTCTGGTTATCCTGATCGAAGTCCTTAGAGAGCCGATGTTCTTACTCCTGATAGCCTGTGGTGCACTGTATCTGCTGTCAGGCGAATTTCAGGAAGCGTTGATGCTTCTTGGTTTTGTTTTCGTCATTATCGGCATAACCTTCTATCAGGAGCGAAAAACTGAGAGGACGCTTGAAGCGCTGAAAGATCTGTCGAGCCCCCGTGCATACGTCATCCGCAATGGAGAGAAAACGCGCATCTCTGGGCGGGAAGTGGTATGTGATGATGTCATACTGCTCTCGGAAGGCGACCGTGTTCCTGCAGACTGTATACTGCTTCATGCCACCAACGTTTCCGTCGATGAATCGCTTCTTACCGGCGAATCGGTACCGGTGCGCAAATCTTCGACCGAAGACGCATCAACCGTCATTGGAAAACCGGGTGGCGATGACCTTCCTTTTGCATTTTCAGGAACATTGGTTGTATCCGGTCAGGCGGCAGGAATTGTCAAAGCTATTGGAACCGGAACCGAATTAGGGAAAATCGGCAAGGCACTTCAGTCGATCGAAGAAGACCGAACTCCCCTTCAGATCCAGACCGGCAAAGTAGTACGCACTTTTGCTCTCTTCGGCGGCGTTCTTTGCGCACTGGTGGTTGTCGTATACTGGCTGACTCGCGGCAACCTGCTTGAAGGATTCCTTGCCGGGCTATCGCTTGCGATGGCAATGCTTCCTGAAGAGTTTCCGGTTGTTCTTACGATTTTTCTCGCTCTCGGAGCCTGGCGAATTTCAAAATACCGGGTGCTTACCAGGCGAGTTCCCGCAATCGAAACGCTTGGCTCTGCAACCGTGCTTTGTGTTGACAAGACAGGTACGCTGACACTTAATAAGATGACTGTTACCGATATCGTGGCAGGAGATCAGATATTTACATTTGGGACAAAAAACGATGCACTTCCCGATGAATTCCACGAAGTGGTCGAATACAGCATTCTCGCCAGCCCGGCCGATCCCTTTGATCCCATGGAAAAAGCCATGAAAGAACTTTGGGAACGCACTCATGCAAAAACTGAATATCTTCACTCATCATGGACTCTTCAGCGTGAATATCCTCTCAGTCAAGAGCTTCTTGCCATGTCACGGGTGTGGACTTGCGCTTCGGGTGATGGCTTGGTCATAGCCGCCAAAGGAGCTCCCGAAGCGATTGCCGATCTTTGCCACTTCGATGCCCCAAGATTAAAATGGCTTGAGGAAAAAATCGATATGCTCAGTAATCAAGGCAAGCGCGTTATCGGAGTGGCGCGTACTCAATATAAAAAAAAGGAACTGCCGGAGCAACAACACGATTTTCAGTTTGAATTCGTTGGATTATTTGGTCTTGAGGACCCTGTTCGCCCGAACGTTAGAGGGGCTATTGATGAGTGCTACACAGCAGGCATCCGAACGATTATGATCACCGGGGACTATCCCGGGACTGCCATGAGCATTGCGCGGCAAATTGGTCTTCAGAATCCGAACCAGCACATTACGGGTCCTGAATTGGAAACATTGAACGATGAACAACTTTCGCAGCGAATAAAAGACGTGAACATCTTTGCCCGAATGGTGCCTGAACAAAAGTTGCGCATTGTTCAGGCTCTTAAAATAAACAAAGAAATCGTCGCCATGACTGGCGACGGCGTGAATGATGCTCCCGCCCTTAAAGCCGCACATATCGGCATTGCGATGGGAGGTCGGGGCACCGATGTCGCACGTGAGGCCGCCTCACTTGTGCTCCTTGATGATGATTTTAACTCCATCGTAACGGCAGTGCGTATGGGGCGACGAATATACGATAACCTCAAAAAAGCGATGATGTTCATCCTGTCGGTTCATATACCGATTGCGGGACTTTCGTTGATACCGGTACTGCTGAATTGGCCGTTGATTTTATTCCCTGTGCATATTGTTTTTCTTGAGCTGATTATAGATCCTGCATGCACACTGATCTTCGAAGCGGACGAAGATGACAGCGGCGTGATGAAACGAAAGCCGCGCAGTATGGATGCAAAGTTATTTGACTGGTCGACCGTTTTTAAATGTTTTTTTCAAGGCGGCATTACCCTGGCTATTACCATTGCAGTTTACATATTCATACGCCATGACCATTCTGCAGATGCGGCTCGGGCACTGGCATTTATCACGCTTGTGGTTAGTAACCTTGGAATGATTCTATCAAATCGTTCCTTGACAAGATCGAGCATAAGTATGTTGAGAGAGAAAAATGCTGCATTCAAATGGGTCATGACTGGAACCGCTGCTGTGATGTGCCTTGTTCTTACGATACCATATCTCAAGAGCCTGTTTCGCTTCGGCGCTTTCTCCCTGAACGATTTTTTCCTGGCGCTTGCGGGCGGGATAGTAGCGGCCGCTCTCATGGAACTCTTGAAAGTAGCTTCTTTTTTGATGAACGACGAAGCATCCCATCAAGAATGAGCGAGCGAAAAATCGAACATTTTGCAAGAGGGTCAAAGGATTAATTGAAAATAAATTAAACTCAATCTATTGTAGGAGTTAACCATGAAGACACATCACTCAACCACTGAATCTGAACCGATCCATGACAAAGTAAAATCCATTCAACGAGATGGGAACCCCAAGGGAGATCTCTTCGGAGAAGTCATCGTATTTACTGGAGAACTTGGAATTCACCGAAACGAAGCAGCGGATCTTGCTGCAAATATCGGCTGTCATGTCGATCAAGGTGTGACAAATAAAACGACGATTCTTGTTGTCGGAGACCAAGACGTGACTAAACTTGCCGGACACGAAAAGAGTTCAAAGCACCGCAAAGCCGAGGAACTTGCAGCTGAAGGTCATTCAATCCGGATAATTCGGGAAACCGAATTCAAGGCTCTCGTGCGAAGCGCAAAGACTTAAATGGTTTAAGTCTTCAGATATTATTAAACCTCTCAGGCTTGAGTTCCGGCAACGTAAACATACGATACCGTGCGAAGCTGCTCCACGCGTATCTCTATCGATCTCCAGAAACAGGCGTGTGTCTAAAGACTTGAATGACTTTCAGGCATGGGCTGAAGGGGTTCCAAGCGTTTTAAGACCGTCGCAACAGAGGATCTTGCCGAAATGGTCAGAAAAGTACTGGGTGAGTCAAAAGGATAGACTTTTGATTATGTTATCCTATTCAAAATAATTGACTACTTGGAAATACTCAACAATATCAATCAGATTCTTGAAGATTGCCGGACTCAACAATATATGCAAGTATGATTGACATTTTAAATATGGTTTATCGCTATTTAGGAAGGTCACCCATACGAAACAGCGATGAGCCGTTTTAACGAAAACGATACAGGATGTCAGCAGAAAATAAATCTTTGGATAGGCTTCATTTCAGATCGGGCTGGAGCAGATATTTGCGGAACAAAGAGTGATGTTGAAGCAGAGAATGTTTAAAAAGGCCCTTCTTGAACAGAAAAGCCTTTTTATGAGGTAAGCAACCGGCTAAAATATAAGACGGGATTCATTTACATCTATTTACACTTCCCCCCGGAACCTCCCGACCCACCGTTACCACCCCGCCATAAGGGTTTTCCAGTTATCGGATCACGCAGATCTATAGTCGTGCCTTCAATTGTAATCGACATAACCACATTTTCATAAACGCCATTGTAATTAACGGTGAAACCGTTTGCAGTCAGTGTATCCCCGATCACCGGATACGCCATATTCTGGCTCTCCCAGTAAGAGACCGGACCGATGCCGTAAAGTTGAACATTGTCATCTGTGGTGGTTGCGAGCGTCAAACTGCCGGCCTGTGGAAACCCGATCACGTCCCCTGTGAACGTAAAAGGCACCCCGGAAAGAACTTCGTGAATCGGCCCGGTTCCATCCCCTGGTCCCTTACCCTGACCAGCCAGACTCATTCCCGCCCCAAACAATACCATCGCACATACAAGTACCATGCTGACAAAATGCTTTTTCATTACGTTCTCCTTTTGTTTTTCTTTAAATTGAGTTTTTCGTTTAATGGGAATCACCGTCTATCAACGGAAAAAATTCCACTGTTTTTGAATGACTATCGGCGCGCACCTTAGCTTTTGTTTGTATAACGATATTTGTTTGCATAGGTTACAATTTATTTTTGATGGCATTATAAAAAATCCTTAGATAAACTCCGATCTGAAATTAATTTAACTTTTCTGTAACCTTTTAAAACGATTTCCGTTATACTCCACAGTTAGTGTACCATGAGATCTTTTGGTGTAAAAAATTGACAATATGGCAACAAGACCCCCGTTTGAAAAAGTGGGGCCAGTCAGATATAATAGATTGGATTTCGACACATGGGGGATATTGAAGCATTCTACCGGGCCGGAAAGGATAGGCTGTTCGGTTACCTTGTTCGCATGACGGCAAATCATGACCTTTCCGCGGATGTAATGCAGGAATCATTTGTTCGATACATCGAGCATTACGGCGCCGGACCCTGTCAATATTCGCTTCTCTACCGCATTGCCCGAAATGTACTCACCGACCATTTTCGGCGCAACAAACGTTTCACATGCATGGATGATGACGTTGAAGACAGTTGCGCAACTCCGGAGCAAACGACTGAAGCTCGCGATGCGTTTCAACAGGTTTTAAAGGCCATGCAGAAGCTGAATCCCGATGACCGGGAAATTCTCTCTCTGGCCACCGGAGATGGCAATCTCAGCTATCAGCAGATCGGCGAGATTACCGGAAACAGCGAGGCCAATATCAAAGTCAGAATTCATCGGGCAAGATTAAAGCTCAGAGAGATTTTAAAAAAAGGAGGCGCTTGAAAGATGAACTGATCAGTCTCTTTATTGACGATGAACTGGACCTGGACGAAAAAAAGGTTTTTGTGGAAACCGTTCATGCAGATCCGGTTTTTACCAGAGAAACGCTTGGCCTTATAAAACAGGAAAAGCTTCTCGCTACTCCCCTGACGGTCAATCGCCCCATGCCGCGGGTTTTTTCTTTCAAACGCCTTTGGTCATTTCAAATACCGTTTAAAGCAATGGCTGCGGGTCTGGCTACCGCCATGATCGTTATGTTCGTTGCATGGCCGGAAACAAAAGCCCAGAAGCTATTGCACCGGTTTGTCATTTTCGAGCCAGGCGTTCAGCAGGCGGAAATTGCCGGCAGCTTCTCCCGATGGAAACCCTTACCTATGAAATCATCCGGTCGAAACGGATACTGGGAAGTCACGATTGAACTTTCTCCGGGCGAATACGAATACAGTTATTTCCTGGATGGGAAAACGTCCGTTGCCGATCCCACCGCACAATTCAAGGAAGAAGATGATTTTGGAAATATCAATTCCATTATCCGTATTGGAACATGAACAGAATTCGAATCTTGATAATACTGACGGCTGCTGCTGGGACCCTCGCCGGATGTCTTCCGCTTTCGGCATTGCAACCCGGTCATGAGCTTCGCATCGCCATTGATCTGCCGGAGGCAAAAGAAGTGTTTTTTTTGTCTTCACTGAACAGATATGAGCCTGTCTCCATGAGCAAAACCTTTTTCGGACCTTGGGAAATCCATCTTCCGGAAGACAATGCATTTGATTATTTTTTCAGGGTTGACGGCAGCCCTTATACGCCCGAATGCCGCCTTCAGCAGACGGATGATTGGGGCGGTCGCCAGTGTATTCACATCCCGGGACACAGGAAACATGAATGATACAAGAATGAAAACAGCAACCCGGATTTTCGTTGCCATTGTCTTGATGGCTTTGTCACTGACTTCTGCCGATGTGTATGCCGCAGAAGCCGATCTAAACTCGATACCCGAAACACTCAGACCAGGTGCGGCCCGGTTGATTGAAAAAGGAATTCGGACAGAGGACACCCTGCGACTGACGCAGCAGTTTATAGATCTTCAGGCAGAGCATAAAACGATTCTTTCCGCCTATCAGGTTCTGATGAGTGCCGTGGATAACGGATTACCAACGGAACCCGTTATGAACAAGGCATTTGAAGGAACAGCAAAAAGAGTTCATCCGGATTTAATTGCCGCTGCCATGCAGAAAGTACTGAATCGTTATCAAACCGCGTATCACACTGTCCGGAACATGTTGAATGTTTCCAAAGACCGAGTTCAGCCGCTTGGCAATCTGGCGGCTGAAAGCTTGGCGGCAGGGCTTAAGGCTGAATCCCTGCAAGAAATTTTTACGGTGCTTCACCAGAGGGCCAATACGATGCGTTACGATTCTGCACAAAATCTGTTTAATGCAACCCTTTTTTCGGCCAGAGACATGAGCCGGCTGGGCGCATCCACCCAGGTGGTCACCGAAACGCTTAGTGAGGCTCTGAAAACCGGCATGGATGGAGACGCCATGATGCGTTTTCATGATAATTTCATGGATAGGGGCGGTAACTATGGCGGTTCTATGGGCGGTCGTTCCGCCGGTTCTGGTTCCGGAAGTGGCGGTGGTTCTGGTTCTGGAGGAGGTTC
>Ga0268283_1000289_pt1 | contig 40233 bp, 30 predicted proteins | sample saktaG_13_FD_190140 | JGI IMG/M metagenome (GOLD analysis project Ga0268283, IMG submission 190140) | Saline water microbial communities from Sakinaw Lake, British Columbia, Canada - sak_2013_06_06_36m | ecosystem: Environmental > Aquatic > Non-marine Saline and Alkaline > Saline ...
TCCAATGGCGGTTTTGACCGAATTCATGAACGCCTGCTGACTTTGCTTTAACCTCCATCCAGACCGCTCACGCATCCAGATAAACCGAGGGCCAATAAGGGGGATTTTTTCAGAGAATCGATGAAAAAGCCTTTCCGACATCTCATGACGGGACTTTGCGTGATGCTTGGGGTGAGCATCCTACTGGGGATCGTTGCCCTCTGGTCTCTGCATACCGATCACGCCCGAACACAAATCCTGAATGCACTCAATCGCCAGATTCCCGGAAAGGTATCTATTCAAGATTACAGATTCTCCTTGATGTCAGGCCGGGTTGAAATCTGGAATCTTACCATCGTTGACGCTTCTATGAAAGAAGCCGCCGCATGCGAGCATCTTTCAATCGTTTTTTCCTGGTTTCAGCTTCTCCGGGGAAAGCTTCATGTCAAATCCATAAACATTTCAAAACCAAGGGTCACAGCCGCGCTCGATGCTGAAGGCACCTTGAATTTTTCCCGAATCTTTTCTCAATCCGCTTCTGATCAGAAAACAACTGATGCTGAATTCAGCCATTTTTTCCCATTTATTCTGGATAAGGCAACCCTCTCGGACGCCAGCATTCTATACAGTGATGACTCGCAACACCTCCTGATTTGTCTGGAAAACATGGATGCGGACATATCCGTCAATATCCTGAATCAGAAAGGAAGCGCAGAGATCCGTATCGGAAGCGGCGAAATTTCAAACCCTTTTCTTCATACCTTGTTAGGCCCTGTCTCTATTAATGGAAGTCTAAAAGACGGGGAAATCCTGCCCTTGCATGTCAGCCTGTCAACCCCTGGCCTGAATTCCGAAATTTCGGGAAGCATTTCACAAATCTGGCAAGCTCCTCAGCTCAGCTTGAGCGTGAACATGGACAGCGCACTTTCAGCGCTCCAGCAGAGCCTTGACCTGAAAACGGCGCTGTCAGGCCTGGCTCATATCACCGGAACCCTTTCCGGCCCCCTGTTAAACCCGAATGTCAACCTGAGCCTGACCAGCGCGCAGGCAAAGGTTTCCGAATATTCGCTGGATCGCCTTTGCATGACCGCAAGTCTCAAAGACCGAATTCTTGCTCTGGAATCCTTTTACGAACCTGCAGACAAAGGCGCAATCCAGATCACCGGCGCCGCTGATCTGAGACAGGGGTTTGCTTCCGGACTTTTCTCAGATCCGGTCGATTTGTCCGCCCTCTCCGGCAATATGCAGGTTTTGCTCAATTCCGTGAGTCTGGACAGCTTTCACCCGTCCACAACCGGTGTCGTCAGCGGAACTCTTAACCTGCAGTGCAAAGGGTATCCGGATCACTCCCCAAAGGCGGTTATCGGTATTGACCTTCAAGCCGCGCAACTTTCGGTGCATCCGGATGTAGAACCCGTGAATGTCCGGATCAGCTCGCAATCCCAATGGGACAGCGGCGGATTTCGGATTCAGCAGCTCTTGGCCCAGGCCGGTACCACCCGTCTGAAAGCAACAGGATTCTGGAATGCATCGGACAACCACGTATCCGGCGACCTGACCTGTCAATCCGACAACCTTTCCAAAAGCCTTTCACCGCTGGGGATACGAGGCGCGGCGGGAAGCCTGGACATGCATGCCAGACTGTCCGGTTCGCTGGAGCGGCCCGAGTGTACACTTAAAATGAAAGGCAGCCGGCTGGGGTTTGGTGAAATTCAGCTTGGCTCGCTGGAATTGGATGCAGGGATAGACCCTTTTGGCATGCTTCGCATCTTTAGCCTGTCCCTGAAAAACCAGGGGTCTGAAATGACCGCCAAAGGCGAGGTTCCTTTTTATTCAGAAAAAACCACAGGTTCCCGGAGACCTTTTGTATTAACCGCAACCTTCCGCCAGATCCAACCCAATGATTTCTATAGATCCTCTGACATCCAAGGCATTATCGACGGCAACTGCAAACTGGAAGGAACGGGAAACTCACTGTCCGGATTCCTGCAGATTCAGGCAAAAAATCTGAAAGTCCAGACCGTCCGGCTGGGAAATGTGACCGGAGAATTCCAGCTTTCTGAAGGCAGGATTCAAATACAACGGCTGTTTCTGCAAAACAGGCGCTCCCATGCGGATTTTTCCGGTAATGTCCAGATTTTCGAACCCGGCGGTCTATCCTTTCACCGCACCCTGCCTTTTCGTTTGAGTGGGTCCGGAACTGCCTTGTTTGCTGAAGATTTTATCGATTTTTTAAAAGGGAAAATTTCACTTACTGCAGAAGTGGAAGGAACCCCCGGGCAGATCATGGGAGCGGCAACCCTTCAATCTGAAATATTGGATACGGGGTTTCAGAAATTTACTTCCGTTGAATTGGCAGCCGATTTCAAGGATAACAAACTGAATATTTCCAGAGTCCATGCGGCTGTCGCGCCCGACGAATCCTTGAAAGCCTCGGGCTGGGTTGCTCTGGACAGGACTTTTCATGTGATGCTTGCAGCAAACGGTATTTCTCTTAATCATGTAGACGCACTGGCCGACAACTGGCTGGCGGGAGAGGGAAAACTGTTTTTAAACCTCACGGGAAACGGACATCTGGATCATCCCCGGATTCAGGGCGAAATCGTTTTAAATCCTCTTCGTTTTTATGAAAGCAACTGGGACCATGCCCGTATTCAATTGCAGTTAGCCGATGACCTGGCCCATTTTCAATTACAATCCCCAGTCCGGGGCTCAGCATCCTATCAATTTCAAACCCTTGATTATAAGGCTGACCTGGCTTTCATTCAAATGGAACTCGCGCCGTTTTTTCAATCCGCGGGTCTGTCGGGCATCGGCGGAAAGGTTTCCGGAAAACTGTCCGGTTCGGGAAATCTCAGCTCGCTGAAAACCCTGAAGGCCGACGCTGATTTTTCCGAGCTTTCACTGAATGCGAAGGGAAAGACCATTATCGAAGGCCGAAACCTGCAACTTGGCATTCAAAACGAAGCCATCGTCATCCCGCAGAACCGTCTGACCCTTTTTCAGGAAGGAACGCTTGATATCGGAGGTGAAGCCCGGCCTGGCCAGACTGTAACGCTTCGCCTGAATGCCGATATTCCGATGAAAGCAGTAAGGCATTTCAATGATGCGCTTTCCGACTTACGCGGGAATCTGATCATTTCCGCTCTGATGAAAGGTTCCTGGTACAGTCCGGAAACAGAGGCTGTTGTGGATATCCTGAATGCAGGATTGTTTCTTGATAAAAGCTCACAGGATATTCATGATGTGAACGGCCGGATACATATCACCCCCAAGGCCCTGACCATTGACCAAATTGAAGGACAACTGGACAGCGGCCGTGTCACGCTTAAGGGGAAAGCAGCGCTCGACACCTTCCGAATAACAGGCATGGATATTCAGATGACAGCATCGCAGCTTCCAGTCAAAATCGTCGATACGCTCGATGCCAGACTCAATGCCGATCTGACCCTTCAGGGCACGGCACAGACACCTGTGATTCAGGGAGAAATCGTCGTTCTGGAAGGCCTGTATTATAAACAAGTGAACATCAATCCGATCCGGTCTCTGATTCAGCGTGAACGCAGCTATCAGGCGCATCAGGAAATTGTTTTTCCATCCGTGATCCAGAATACGCTCCTGGATATCCGGATTCCGCCCCGCAACCTGTTTATCGTGGACAATAATCTGGCGCAGTTGAATCTGTCTCCGGACATGCGTATCAGCGGAACCCTTCAGCGCCCCATCATTCAGGGCAGAACCCGGATTGATTCCGGAAGCCTTCAATACCAGAGCACGACTTTTACCATCAAAAAAGGGTTCATCGATTTCACCAATCCTTATACCCTGGAATCTGTCATAGACATTCAAAGCCAGGCAGCCATCCAAAACTGGACCGTCTTTCTGGATATTTCGGGACCGCTGGACAAGTTGAATCTGAAACTATCATCCTCTCCTTTCCTGGATGACAACGATCTGCTATCCCTTCTGGTAACGGGAAAAACATCACGGGCCGCGATCAACAAAACGTCGGATAGTTCATCATCTTCACAAAAAATGTTTGCCGATCTGCTCTCAGCCTCTATCGGCAGTGATTTGAAAAAGGTATCCGGACTGGATATTCTGGAAGTGGATTCAACCGGTGAACGCCGCTATGTCAATGATGATCCATTGAAAGTTACATTCGGGAAAATCATTTCTCCGCAAATCACGCTGAAATATTCGGTTGAAACCAAGGGCGGCGTGACATTTCAGCGCACCATCACCGAATACATGTTCATCGAAAATATTCTTTTAAGCGGATTTCAGGACAGCCGGGGTGTTTTTGGAGGAGAAGTCAAATTTCGCCATGAATTCCGGTAAAAAACTTGAGCAGATGACAGTTATCAGACGGCGGAAGATCATAAGTCGGAAAGTCGGGAAAAGCGGCTTTTCAACGCTTCGCCATTTCACCGCTTCGGTTTTGATGGCCGTCTGCTGCCTGTTTTTGTCATTGTCCCAAACCGCCTCCGCCGATTCACTCCCGGAAGAGCTTCCCTGCTTTTCCAAAGACCTCGGTGGGCGGATAAAAGACATTCATGTACATGGCGCTTTCCCCCTGTTTGAGCGGGATATTGTGAGCGCCATGACGCTCCATATCGGCACTGCCCTGGACCACGCCAGAATCTCTTTTGACCTGTCCGAACAGAAATCCCGGCTTGAATCATATTTGAAAGAGCAGGGTTTCACAGACCCTTCTGTCACAGTCCAGGCATTTCCGGATGCATCGGACAGAAGATCTTTTGGCCATTATGTGGTTCAGGTGAATATGGATAAAGGCCATTACCAGCATCTTCAAAACATCCGATTCACCGGTGCCAGAGCTTTGGCGACCAACCATGCGTTTTCGGCCCTGAGACTTAAATCCCGGATGACGACCTGGAAAAAGGCCTTATTGCCGGGCGTTTCAGGCCGCTTGATTCATGCCGATATTCAGAAAGACATTAAGAATCTCACGGCGTTTTACCGAAGCCACGGATATCTGGACGTTGGGGTTGACTATAAAATCGCACCCAATCCGGAACAGCCTTATCAGGCAGACCTTGAGATATCCGTATCCGAAGGCGTGCATTATCGGTTTGAATGGGAGTGCAATGCGGCATTTTCAAGCGCCACAATGAAAAGCGATCTGACTTTTTGGGACGATGGAAAAATAAATGACATCAGCATCAAGCGTAGTATCCGTAAAATCAAGACCCGGTATCAAAAAGCCGGGTACATGGAACCACAGGTCCATTTCCGGGAAATACACGGTCCTTCCGAAGAAACCGACCCTGAAAAAGTCTTTGGAATTTCCATCATTGAAGGCACGAAAACCCGGATTGACCGGATTCGGATTGCCGGCAACAATGCCCTGCCCACATCTGAAATTGAAAAGCAGATCCTTTCTCAACCCGGATGGATTTTCCAACCCGGCGCGCTGGTTCAGGAAACCCTGGATGAGGATGTACAGGCCCTTGCCGAGCTGTACTTCAGCAAGGGATACCGAACATCCGAAATCACCCCTGACGTTTCACTGACTCCGGATCGAACCCAGGCGGATATTCAAATCAATATCCATGAGGGAAAGCAAACCATCGTCTTTGAAATCACAATGACCGGACTGCATTCAATTTCGAAGCAAGCAGCCTTTGACGCGCTCAGCCAGAAAGCCGGAAACTCGTTTTCCGAGGACATGCTTGAAAATGACAAAAACAAATTGATGGAATTGATTTCTGAAACCGGCCACCCCCATGTCCAGATACAGGCTCAGGTGACTTTTCCGGATGACCCTTTTCGGACAAGGGTTGAATACCGGATCGATGAAGGTCCGTATGTGGTGATGGGGGATGTGATCGTATCCGGCAATTTCACCACTCGGGAACGCATTCTGAAAAATGAAATGGAGATCAAGACCGGAGATCCGTTTTCTCTGAAAAAACTGCTGAAAAGCCAGAAAAATATCCGGAACATGGAGATTATCCGTTCCGTTCAGTTCCAGCCTTGCGGGCTTAAAGAAAAGGCGGACCGGGTCAATTTGATCATCGCGGTTGAAGAGGCCAAACCCTACATCCTGGACGCCGGTATCGGCTATGAAACCGAAAAGGGCGCTTTTGCCCATACCCGCCTGGAAGATCGCAATTTGCTGGGCGCAAACATTAAAGCCTGGGCTGAAACCGAAATCAGCCAGATCGGGTATAAAGCCGAAACGGGTCTGACCGAACCCCGGTTGATGGAGAGTCGTATTTCCGCCGATGCCCTGGTATATGCAGAGGATCGGTCCGAATTCAACCAGAACTTTGGGGTCCGAATCCTGGGATCTTCACTGGCTTTTTCCCGCAAATGGGAAAGCAAAATCAGCACAGGTATTGCCTTTAATGCCGAACAACGGCAACTTTATGGAAATACCGATTTATTCTTTCAGTCTTATCAGACGAATTATCTGACGGCAAACGGATTTGCCCCCAGAAGTCTGATGATGATCACGCCTAAGCTTCAATATGATACCCGTGATTCTTTTGTCAGACCCCGCAAAGGCATTTTTGCCGCCGGGTATATGGATGTTTCCAGAGGGATTGACGGTGATCTGGATCATTTCATCAGATACCGGCTGGACACCCGATATTATATCACGCCGCTGAATCGCCTCACGTTTGCCTGTTCAGCAAGATGGGGATATATCGAGCCGATGAATACGGAAAGAATTATCGCCAATGATCAACTTTTTTACCTGGGCGGCTCAACAAATGTCAGGGGCTTTGATGAAAACATGTTGAGATTTGACACCAACAATAACCCGGTTGGCGCCCTTTCGTCAGCATCCGGAACGGTTGAAGCCAGAATTGACCTTGGCAACCAGATCGAACTCTGTTTTTTTACGGATTCAGGACGCCTCAATCAGTATCAAGCCAGCAATAACCCAGACGGCTTCCGGACCTCCATCGGGCTCGGACTCCGGTATCTCACACCGATAGGTCCGGTTGGCCTGGTTTACGGATTCAAACTGGATCGCGAACCTGGCGAGGCTCCGGGACGATTTCACGTCTCAATCGGATACACGTTTTAACATAACGGCTCAGGCAAAAAGGCTGAAGGCTATTGATGATTTAAAACTATTCATATAATCTTCAGCTTTCACGCCTGATTAACAAAGGAAAATGTCTATGGAACCCATAAAAAAATGTATCGACCTGATCGGCTTTCCCATGGATCTGGGCGCAGACCGCCGGGGCGTGGACATGGGGCCATCCGCCATCCGCATTGCCGGAATGGTGGAAGAGCTGGAGCTGCTGGGATATCATGTTCAGGACATCGGCGATATTCCCATTCAGCCTAAAGAACGGCAGGAAATCATCAATCCGAAACTTAAATATCTGGATGAAATTATCAGAACCTCCTGTCTTCTGGCTGAAAAGGTGGATCAATCGCTTCAGCAGGGACGTTTCCCCTTATGCATCGGCGGGGATCATTCGATGGCCATTGGATCGATTGCCGGGGTTTCCGCGTTTTGCCGGCGTATCAACCAGACACTTGGAGTGATATGGATTGACGCTCACACCGACATGAACACCGAGGAAACCACACCATCCGGAAATATTCATGGCATGGCAATGGCCGTATCCCTGGGGCTGGGAAACAACCCTTTAACCCATATTCTGGGGTTTGCCCCCAAAGTCCAGCCGTCCTGCTGTGCGCTTATCGGAATCCGAAAAATTGATCCTCTTGAAAAAGAAATTGTAAAAACGCTTCGGATTCCCGTTCATACCATGAGCGATATTGACCGGAAAGGGGCTCACACGACGATTCGAAATATATTGCAAACCCTGAGCCATGTGGACCATATTCATGTCAGCTTTGATCTGGACAGTGTGGACCCTTCCGTTGCCGCAGGGGTCGGAACCCCTGTCGCCGGTGGTCTGACTTACCGGGAAGTCCACCTGATTATGGAAACCATCGCCGAATGCGGCTGCATGGCATCACTGGATATCGCCGAAGTCAACCCCATTCTGGACAATCGAAATACCAGCGCCAGGCTGGCCACGGAGATAGTCGCCTCCAGCATGGGAAGGCGGATTCTATAAGAAAGACCATGGGATCACCGGCTTTTTTTACTGGGTGCTTTTCACCGGATCACTTTTTTTCATCCTTAAGAAAATTCTGTTTTGTGCTTGACCCTGAACCATCAGGGAATATATAAATAGTAATGTTTGCCTGAATGTCTGATGCTGCTGATTCTGAAAACATTCGGCACTGCAACTCTTCAACGATGGAGAAGGTTGACCGGCGAAACCTTCTTCTGTTTTTTTATCCTTTTTCTCATAAACGGATCATCTCAACCGTGAACGATTCTCAACCGCCTGCTGATAGAATTCGATTCCGTGCATTTGCCGTTGGGCTGTTTCTGGCAATTTTCATCTGCGCTGTAACCCCTTATAACAATGCCTTTCTTCAGGCGACACCACTTGGCGGCGGTCATTTCCCGCTGGCGCCGTTTTTCATTCTGGTGTGGTTGACCCTTTTAATTGCTCTTCTGAATATGATTTTCCGAAACCGGGCACTTCTGACCGGAAAAGAGCTTCTGGTTGCCTGGATACTGATGGTGCTGGTATCCGGGATTGCCTATACGGGTCTGATGAGAACTTTTTTTATCAATCTGACGGCGCCGTTTCATTTTGCCACGGTTGAAAACCGATGGGAGGAAACCCTTCAGCCTTTTCTTCCCCAAGCCTGGTATCCCCAGAATTCGAATGCCGTCCAAATGCTTTATGATGGACTGCCCGGAGGCCGGCAGATGGCCTGGCACGAAGTCATTTCCCGAATTCCCTGGAGCGCCTGGATAAAACCGCTTGCGGTCTGGAGTGGATTCATTTTTCTTTGTTACGCGATGATGATCCTTATGGTGAATATTGCCGGCAGGCAGTGGCTTAACCATGAGCGGATGAATCTGCCGCTGCTTCAGGTTCCCCAGATCATCGAAGATGCCCTGGATCAGCACCAGTTGGCCAGTTTTTTTTCCAATCGCTATACCCGAGCCGGAATCCTGATTCCGGTTATTCTTCATCTCTTGAATGGGCTTAATTTTTATTTTCCGTCCGTCCCCCAGATTCCCACACTGATTCTGGCAGGCCCTTACATTCCATCTCAAGGTATTTTTTCCGGATTTGTCAAACTGAAGATTTATCTTTATCCCGCCTTCATCGGATTTGCATTTCTGACATCCAAACAGGTATCCTTTTCGTTCTGGTTTTTTTATCTGGTCGGAGGGCTGTTAATCGGAATCCTCGGAGTTCTTGGCTACAATATTCCCGACGCGGCTCTGGGAATCACCTTCGGCCCGACCCTGTCAAGACCCGAGGAAACCCAAATGCTCGGGGCTTACGGCGTCTTTTTCGTTTTTCTTCTCTGGCTAGGCAGGCAACACCTCGGCGAGGTGATCCGCCAGGCCTTTGGTCTTTCACCGGCCGGAAGATCTCTTGACCGCACGGAAGACGAGTGGATTTCTTTAAGAATGTCCTTTTGGGGCCTATCGATTGGTTTTTCCGGACTGGTTGCCTGGTGCTATTATTTCGGCATGCCTTTTTGGGTTGCCGTTCTGTTTCTTCTGGCCTGTTTCATGGTCATTATCGTTGCCACACGGGTCATCTGCCAGGGCGGAATTGCTTATTTTACACTGACCGCCGCTCCAATTGACGGCCTGGTGGCGTTTTTCGGCCCCAAGTTTTTCAGCGGCACCAGCATCCTGATGGCGGCTGTTATTCAGAAAGTCCTTTTTGTGGACCTTCGCGAATCCCTGATGCCATCTCTGCTCCATGCCAGAAAGATAACGAACCGGCTGAGCCATCAACGCCTGATCATCACCGGAATCGGCTTTGTTCTGGTTGCCGGCGTCATCGTGTCCTTTCTCTCAATGCTTTTTCTGTGCTATAAATTCGGCATTCGGGAACTCGAACTGGACTGGGCCACCCGAACCACCCTCGGCGTTTACGATAACATCCAGTCATTCATGAGCAGCCCTGAAGTCCGATCCAACTGGGTTCTGATTTTTTCCCTGGCAGGGGCCGCGGTCATGACCGGCCTGGTAATCTGTTACCACCGCATCTACTGGTGGCCGATCCATCCCATCGGTTACCTTACAGCGTACAGCTCCGCCATGCGGATCCTGTGGTTCAGTTTTTTTCTGGGATGGCTTTGTAATGCCCTCTGTATGCGGTATGGCGGCATTTCGTTGTTCAAAAAACTCCGGTATTTTTTTATCGGCTTGATTATCGGAGATTTTCTGATGGGCGGATTCTGGGCGATTATCGGCCTGTGGGGACACGCCAGCTATCTCGTGCTGCCGGATTGATCAGATAAACTTCTCATTGACTTAACCCAACAAGCTCGGAAACAGTAAATTTCTGACTTCCGGCTTTTTTCATATAACCCGCAATCCCGAATGGATCATACAAATCCATGTACGAAGAAGATAAAGAGCTCAAAGAATACCGGGATCTTCTGACCACTCCGGATCATTTTGAAGAAGGGTTTGACTGGAAAACCGTTGTCGGAGCGATTTTCATCGGTTTTCTCATGATGCCCGGAAGCATGTACCTTCAACTGGTCATCGGAACCGGCATCGGTCCCGCGGCCCGATGGGTGACGATCATTCTGTTCGCTGAAATCGCCCGGCGCTCCTATACCGATCTGAAACAGCAGGAGATTTTTATCCTGTATTACATGGCCGGAGCCGCCCTGGCTTCACCGTTTCAGGGGCTATTGTGGAGTCAATACCTGGTTCAGTCCGATGCCGCAAAAATGCTGGGGCTTACCGAATATATCCCCCTGTGGGTTGCGCCGGCAAGCGATTCGATGTCCCTGGTTGAGCGAACGTTTTTTCACAGGGACTGGATGATCCCCATTCTGCTGCTGATCGGCTCCCAGATTATCCAGAGAATCGATCATTTCGGACTCGGGTATGCCCTGTTTCGCATCACTTCGGATGTGGAAAAACTGCCCTTTCCGATGGCTCCCGTCGGCGCTCTGGGAACAATGGCCCTGGCTGAATCCACGGAAGACCGGCAAAAAGGCTGGAAATGGCGGATATTTTCCATTGGCGGCGTCATCGGCCTTTTATTTGGCGGCTTATACGTGATGCTGCCCACTGTTTCGGGCCTGATCTTTACCGAATCCATTCAGCTTATTCCCATTCCCTGGATCGAATTGACCCGAAGGACCGAAGAAATCCTGCCCGCCGTTGCCACCGGCATTCAACTTGATCTGGGGCTGTTGTTCGTGGGCATGGTTCTGCCTTTCTGGGCGGTGATCGGCGGCCTGATCGGGCTGATCTTCACTATAATCGCCAATCCGATTCTTTATCATCATGGCATTCTCCACCGCTGGCATCAGGGAATGGAAACCGTAGATACGATTTTTGCCAATAATTTTGACTTTTACATGAGCTTTGGCATCGGTCTGGGCCTGGCCATTGGTTTGATTGGAATCTGGCATGTGATCAGTTCCTTTCGAAAGGGTCAGGCCGGCAGCAGGGGAAGTTTAAAAGACTTGTTCCACCCTCCGGAAGGCAGGGGGGATTTTAATTTCTGGATCGCCATCGGTATTTATGTCTTTTCCACCCTTTCCTATGTCGGGCTCTGCGTATGGCTTGTTCCCCACTTTCCCTGGATTTTCTTTCTGGGATACGGATTCATCTATACCCCCGTCATTTCTTACATTTGCGCACGCATGGAAGGCATTGCCGGCCAGTTTGTCAATCTGCCGATGGTTCGTGAAGCCAGCTTTATTGCCGGAGCAAAATTTTTCGGTTATCAGGGAATTGAAATCTGGTACGCTCCGATCCCGATCCACAATTATGGAAAGGCGACCGTTGATTTTCGGGAAATAGAATTGACCGGAACCAGCATCCGTGGCGTCATCAAAGCGGAAATGGTCGTTTTTCCGGTGGTGATGATCGCAAGCCTGCTGTTTTCTCAGTTTATCTGGCGCCTGGCGCCGATTCCCTCCAGCAGTTACCCGTATGCCCTGAAATTATGGCACCTTCAGGCCCTGAATACATTGTTGATGCAGACATCCACGCTGGAAGGAAACTCTCTGTTTTATCAAGCTCTTAATGGAGTATATGTTCTGTCCGGCATGGGAATCGGTGTAATCACTTATATGACTCTGTCCCTGTTCGGGCTTCCCACGCTTCTGGTGTATGGCGTTGTTCGGGGACTTGGCCACAGCTCTCCTCATGGGTTGATTCTGGAAGTCATCGGCGCTCTACTGGGTCGGTATTATTTTTTTAAACGATACGGGAAGATGTGGCGGCAATACGCCCCCGTGCTTCTGGCGGGTTTTTCCTGCGGAATGGGACTAACCGGCATGTTCGCAATGGGGTTTGCGTTGATCTTAAAATCTCTGGGAAGGCTTGCCTACTAAGGATTAAATCAAGGAGTCGCATGAATAAAAAACTATTATTTCTTTTATTAATCGGCATCTGTTTTGTAACGGGGACCTGCCTGGCTGAAGCACCCAGTCATGTGGCTGGATTTAAACTGGGTGCGGATATTTCCGATTATAAGGATCGTGTGGATATGACTACTGCAATGCCTATCCGTTACGCGGAATCCATTACGGAAGTTGAAATCATAAAAAGTGATTTGCTGGCCAGTGGCCTGATTGCTTACGGAACCTGCGCCGCTCCGGGAAAAGTGGTTCGCATCAAACTCAAATACGCTGATTCCGGAAGAGATTTTTATGATAACCTTCTGGCCCAGGTCGAGAAAAAATTCGGCAAACCCGATGAATGGCGAGGAGATCCTTTCCACATCGTCATTGCCTGGAAATGGTCGTTTGTGGACAGGTTCAATAATCGCATCAGCCTTATTCTTCAACATAACAAGCAAGATACGGATGAAAAAATCGGCAATTCCATCAAGCTGACGATGACCAATGCCGTGGATAGGGAACGTCAATGCTATGAAAAATCCCATCCGGAGGTCCGCGAATCTCAGCCGGTAAAAACACCTGTCCAGCTAGACTGGGACTTGCTGATTCCCCGCTGACCCCGCCCAGGAATCCCCTATGGACGAAACATCAGATATAACCCGGTGGGATAAAATCGCCTGGAATGGCATTGCATTCCAGAAGCCTTCCTGCTGGCAGATCGCCACCATTGGTCGGCATTATCTAATGCTGGGAACACGGACAGATCCCAAAATGGAAATCACCTGGGGAAATCCTTCAAAAACAGCATCCCATCATCGCAAGCTGAAACAGCTACAATCCACCATGAGATCTTTTGGCCGCAGGAAAAATGGTCTGTCTCTCGATGCCTGGACTCCCCCACAAAGCTGGTTGGATGCGCTGTCCACCCATAAAGTCAGTGGCTTTTCCTGGAAAAATCCGGAAGGAAACGCGCTCATCGTTTCCTGTTCTTCCTGCAACAGGGCCTCCCTGTTCCAATTTTATCCGAGCAGCAGCGAAGACCCCGACCATTTTCACGCGATTGTTTCCAGGCTCTTATCAACCTTTAGGGATCATTCGGAGAATAGCCGCCAGCAGTGGGCGGTTTTTGATATTCGTGCAACCCTTCCAGCAGCGTTTCAGATCAAGTCGTATCAATTCACTCCGGGTTTCATGGCGATGGATTTTTTCACAAATGGATTTAAAATCAGCCTCTATCGCTGGAGCCCGGCTTCCGTGCTGCTTGCCGGGAGAAAGTTGTCTGAATTTGCCGGATCATTGCCTTTTTATCCTGGCAGCACATCTGAAACGCACCAAGATGCAAACAGGGTGGAATGGGAAAGGTCCCCTTCTTTAACCCTGCTGAACCGGCTCACAGCATTTCTTACAGCCAGATTATCCCATAACCGGTTACTTATCCGCCATGTCTCTGAAACCAACCGCATTCTGGCCGTGCGGTCGGAAAGCAGACAGCCGATGGATTCCACTCTGTTCGATCAGATCGTTGCCGACTATGAATCCGCCGCATCTTAGCCGAACCGATGCCCTTCACTGCGTCCCTGTCCGCAATCCCCTGGTTTTGGAAAACCGCATGGATTCCGGAGTAATACTTCTGTCCTATCCTGAAACCCTCAAGCCCTGGTTTGCCGGCATTCTACGGAAGATAAAGAAGGAGGCTGAATTACGGCGTATGCGAAAACTTCAACTGGATATTCTGGGCACCGAGGTATGGGACCTGGTGGACGGCAAATCCACGGTAATGGAAATCATCGATTTATTTGCGGAGCTTCATCAACTCTATCACAAAGAAGCTGAAGTCAGCGTGATCCAGTTTTTGCGAGAGCTGGGCAGAAGGGGAATTGTCGGGATGAAACAAGTTACCGGATAAGCTGGTTCATTTCAAAGATAGGCAGACAGATCGACAGCACAATAAACCCCACCATCACGCCCATGATCAGAATCATAACCGGTTCCAGAAGCGAGGCCATGCGCATCAACGCGGATTCGACTTCGTTTTCAAAAAGATCGGCTACTTTTTTCAGCAGGCTTTCCAAAGCCCCACTTTGCTCCCCAACCTGAATCATCTGAATAAACAGCGCAGGAAACTGGCGGGTTGCACCCAGCGATCCGGCCAGTCCCTGCCCCTGCCGGACCTTGTTTGCAGCCGCCTCAACAGCATCGGCAATGAGTACGTTCCCCGCTATGTTTTTGACAATTTCAAGGGCCGAAAGCAGTGAAACCCCGTTTTCCAGAAGCAACCCCAGGGTCCGTGCAAGCCTTGCAGCGGAGAGTTTACGCAGAAAATTTCCCATGATCGGCAGCGACAGCAGGGCACTGTCAATGGCATAACGGCCGGATACCGTGTTTCGAACACGTTGAAAACCAAGGATAATAATGACAATCGCGATGGGAATGAGCCACCACCAGAGTTTAAGAAGCTGGCTGGCAGCAATCAGTATCCGCGTTGGGACTGGCAGAACCTGCTTCATGTCGGCAAATAATCCAGCGATCGTCGGAACGATATAGGTGATGAGAAAAAGCATAATTCCGGCGCCGATAATTGTCATAAAAACCGGGTAAGTCATGGCGGATGTTACCCGCTGCGTTATCTGCTGCTGTTTTTCAATCATCTCAGCCAGACGGTCCAGAACCAGTTCCATGGTCCCGGATGATTCTCCGGCCTGGATCATGTTGATGTAGAGGGGTGAAAATGTATTCGAAACCGTTGAAAGCGCTTGTGAAAAACTGCTTCCGCCAACAATGGCATCCTTGATCCGGGTCAGTTGATTTTTAAGCTGGGGAGATCGGGTCTGTGGAATCAAGGCGTCCAAGGCAGCAACCAAGGGGAACCCCGCAGCCATCAGGGTTCCCAGTTGCCGGGTCATTATCGCAAGCTCTGAATGCCCGACGCGACGAAATCGCTTGAAAAACAGGGTGGATTGCTGGACGGACAGGCTGACGGCTTCCCTGACAGCCACCGGATAGTTCCCGGCCGCGCGAAGCTTTTGCCTGGCGCCGGCCGGGCTGTCCGCATCGACAATACCCGATAGGGTGTTGCCCTTAACGTCCAGCGCGGTATATTCATAGACTGGCATGGATCGAAAAAAGCATTTGAATAAGAACAGCCTGCCGGTTCACCAGCAATGACATTAAGCTAAAGCTCCTACCATTTAGTTTGGCCAAACGCCACTCAGCATAAACCAAATCTGCCCATCCGACGTCGGTACATAAGTTAAGTCAAGCCGATAGGATACGCCTTCGAAGATCAACACCGGAATATGCAGGACATAATTGCCGCCAACCGGGGACAGAGTTGACAGATTGCAGGATCTGTAGTCATTGAGGTTTGCTATGAATCCGAAATTTGTCACCCTTATCAAGTTCGTTGCAGAAATCGGATCATACTGAAGATCGGCCCATAAATAGGGAGGGGTCGGACCACTGATCGGAACATGAAGATTATAAACCGAATCCTCCAGGGACAGGGATGCCGAGTTCACCTGATTATTTCTGTCACCACAGGGAATATAGAAATTATCAAAAACAGCCAGATAATACTTATCTGACAGATAATGGGAATTATCCGGCAATCTGGGGCAGCGAACCACAATATAATAGGTGCCGGGAGCTACTGCGGTTTCCCATATTCCGTTATCCAGAGAACAATCAACGTTCGGGTTAGAAGTCAGGATCTTATTGTCACTATCCCGAATATCCACCCGGTAGGTTCCGACGGTTGTCGAGGTCTTGCAGTCGCCGGCAATCTTGGGAATGGCCGTGGTGATGAAATTGATGCCGATCCGGCTGGGCGTTGTAACAGTAAACGTGTACCAGTCTTCTTCGTAGGGTGAAAAAAGCTGGCCTAAATACACGTTGTTGAAACAGATTTTATCCGCATGCGCCATGTCGTTGTTCAGCCCGGTCCCATATTCCAGTTGTACGATGCCCACGGTAAAGGATTGCGTGGCGTTGCCCGAGGTGACGGTTATGACGGCAAATCCGGTAGAGACGGAACTTGTCGCTCTCAGATGAACCGTAAGCGTTCCCGTATCATCCGGCGTTGCAGCCAGATAATTTGACTGTCCATTTCCAAACACCCCCAGCGTGGTGGTAAATTTCACGGCAGTTCCCTTGGCAACCGGTTTCCCGGCGCTGTCCAGAATGGTGGCGGTTATGGCCGTAAAGGTATATCCGTCCGCGGGTATCCAGTTGGGAGCAGCGCTAAGGGAGATGAATGCCGGCGGGCCCACCCCGGTAAAAGAGACATTGATATAGCGGATGACGCCGTTTGAACTGGCGCTGACCTGTGCGATACCGATTGATCCGGAAGATAGAGACACCGTTGCAACCCCCAGGGAATTCGTGTATGCGTCAATCGAGACATCATTGTTCGTAAATTTTCCGAGGCTTGTCTTAAAGGTTACCTTTATGCCGCTGGTTTCAGCTTTTCCAAAACCATCAAATAATGTTGCCGTTATCGTTGAAACAGACTGGTTGTCAGCAGGATTGGACGCCGGATTGGCTGTCAACAGAATATCGGCCGTTGGCCCTGACCCGATAAAAGAGATATTGACATAGCGGGTGACGCCGTTTGAACTGGCGCTGACCTGTGCGATACCGATTGATCCGGAAGATAAAGACACCGTTGCAACCCCCAGGGAATTCGTGTATGCGTCAATCGATACATCATTGTTCGTAAACTTTCCGAAGGTTGTCGTAAATGTAACTTTAACTCCGCTATTTACCGTTCTTCCATAAATATCGTATAACGTTGCCGTTATCGTTGACGGTGACAGATTATCAGCCTTAATGTCGGATATCGGATTGGCAGCCAACACGATAAACGCCGTTGTCCCCGGCCCGATAAAATTCACGAAAACAGGATTCGTAGTTATCGTACTGAAGCCATTGTTAATGATTGCATTTACAGCTGCTGTACCCACCACGGGAGAATACAATAGCGCAGTCGCCTTGCCCGAACCGTCCGTTGAAACTGTAATCGTTGTCAGTTTGTTTGAAAAATGTGCCAGTCCAGCAGGCGTTGTTGTAAAAACAACCGAGACATCGGGCAATGCTAACGGCGTGCCATTCTGATTGTATAATTGTGCAGAAATTGAGGAAAACTGAAAAGTAGCCACTGTAAGGGACGGATCATACGCAGGAACTGCCGCGGGATCAGCGGATAACACGAAACTGGTAAGAACCGGTGTGGGTGCTGGCGTGGGTGAGGGTATGGGTGCTGAGAAATTAACATAAACAGTTCGAGAAATAAAAGGACCTGTAGTTGTTTCACATGTAACCGTTGCAATTCCTACATTCGGAGAAGTGAGTGCCACAACCGATATCCCCGTCCCGTTTGAAAATGTATCAATAGTGTTCCCACCGCTTGAAAAACGCCCAAGACTCGTTGTAAATTTCAGCCCAACACCTGGATCTGGCGTCCCGCTGTTATCAACCGTTGCAGTAATAAGTGAAGGGGTGAACCCATCAGCCGTAACGGATGCCGGACTAGCGGTCAGAGACATATTATTTGCTGCCAGCAGCAGGCACGGTGTAACCATCTGCACGGACAGCATGCATAACAAAACAAGCAACCCGAATATCAGCTTTTTTTGATTTGTTCTCATAGTTTCCTCCGCAATCCTTCACACGGAATATTTCACAGGTCGGCCCGGAAGAGCCGACCTTCTACAAAAGGGTTTTCTACAGAACTAAAAAGACCTGATTTCAATTTTTGCTATTGCGGAAACGCTACCGGATGTACAGGTGATGGTGGCGGTTCCCGGCGTCAGGCCGGCAATCAGCGTTGCCGTTGCCGTACCTTTTTCGTCAACGGTCGTTGTGGCAAAGTTGTTCTTGTTATTCGAAAAAACGGCAAGATTCGTCGTAAACGTCGCAGCCGTTCCAATAGTCACGGGAGTACCGTTTTTATCTATTAGTATTGCGGTGATGACGGACGAGCTGATGCCATCTGCAATGATCGATGCACTCGACACGGCCAGGGTGATGTTTGCAACCGGTCCGGGTGTTCCGATGACGAATTTCAATTTGGCAATCACGGTCAATCCACCCGCCAGGCATGTCACGGTAACATCGTCACTCGGTGAAGTGCCGGCGTACAGAACGGCAAGCGATGTTCCCGTGGCATCCGTTACTGTCGGAAATCGATTGGCCCCGTTTGCAAACAAGCCCTGAGTCGTCGTGAAAACCGCCTGTGTTCCCTGCAGCGCCGGCTTGCCGGTGGTGTCGGTCAACACAGCGGTTATCGTTGAAAACGATATACCATCCGCATTAACAGAAGTGGGATTGGCGGTCAGCGTCAGCGTCGCTCCGCCCTGATTATCATTCAAACCTGATGATCCGCCGCCGCATCCATACCAACCCAATGCGATCAATGTCAGTAAAACAGCCTTACCCAAAACAAGAGAACGCTTCATAACACTCCTTAATCACTTTCATAAATATCTAACAAACGAAATTCCAGTATTTTCGAAAAAAACAATGGATATCAACTTATTGGCATATTGACCCGATCTGCCCGCTGCTCCAGTTGAACAATTCTTGGAGTCATAAATATCAAAAGTTCTTCATTGGCGTTTTTATTGCTGTCGGTTCTAAACAGCCACCCCAAAAACGGGATTTTACCCAATAAAGGGACACCGGTGTCACCTTTACTTTCGGAGGTTTTGGTAATGCCGCCAATCACCAGGGTATCACCGTCATCAATCAGAAGCTCGGTCGTGGCTTTTTTAGTAGCGATGGTCGGAACACCGGTGCTGGTATAGCTCTGAACATCGTCTTTCAGGATTTCAATCTTCATAGAAATCCGGTTATCCTGGGTAATGTGTGGGGTCACCTTCAAGTGCAGGACTACCTTTTTAAACTTGGTAGTTGGCGCTTCATCGGTCTTGCCTTTTTCCAGATATCCGATTTCCAGCCCCTGCTCGATATTAGCCTCTTTGTTATCCAGAGTCAGTATCTTTGGCGCGGATATGATTTTCCCTTTATTGTTGCTTTCCATGGCCTGGAGTTGAGCATTGAGGACGATCGGGGTACCAGCAATCCGCATAAAATTAAATCCAATGGTTCCGACATTGGTTGCGGCCAGGGGAAAATTCACCGCGGCATTCCCCCCATGGGTTCCGCCGAGGGTGTCAAATCCAGGTTGAGGCCCAACCCCTGCGTTGGAATCACTATTCTGGATTCCCCAATTGACCCCCCATGTAACACCCAGATCCCTTTCAAAATCCGAGCTGGCTTCAACGATTTTGGCCTCAATCACGACCTGTGGCGTGACCCGGTCCAGTCTCTGAACAATCGACCGAATATGTTTGATTTTGCTGGCGGTATCCGTAACAATCAACTGATTGGTCCGTTCATCCACGGTAATGGAACAGTCTTTGCGGCCTGGAGTAATCATATCTTTAACATGCTGCAACATTTCTTCTTTAGCTTTGGCGTAATTCACAGGAATATATTCACTTACCACCGGTTCCAGTTCAAGACTTTGTTCTTTGGCCTTTCTTTCGGCCTCAAAGAACTGCTGTTTGGATTTTTCTTCCTCCTCCAACGTTTTCAGCCTGGCGATACGGATAATTCCCCCCTCCTGAACCTTATCCAGTTGATTCATCCTGAGAACCAGATCCAGAACCTGATCCCAGGGAACCGGTTTGTCAAACGCCAGCGTCACCTTTCCCTGAACATCTTTATCAATGGCAAAATTCTCACCGCTGTAATCCGCCAGAAGGCGAAAAATATTCCGGATATCCGTATCAAAAAAATCGATTCCAATTCTCTCGCCCGTATAAACCTTGGTGACATCGCTTCGGTAAACGCCGGATCTCCGGGACTCTGCTGTAGTAACGACCTTGTCTTCTCCAGAAGGCTCTGCGTGGCCATCACGCTTTCCGACCGCAGTCATATTCGGCCTGGCTACCGGCTCAGCAGCGGCTTTTTCAACGAAAGTCGTTGACAGCGGCGCATCGGGCCTGGGCGGAATGGAAGAGGCTTCAAAACGGATTTTGATTACATTTCCTTGCTGCTCTACAAAATACGGAACCGCTTCCCGAAGATCCAGAGCCACGATGGAGTCGGTTTTCATGGCAGGTGTCTGCAAAGGGCGAATCCGATCTATGGCACTCTCAAACCGGGTGGTGATCAGCGGCAGTTTGCGGAAATCCGAAATATGGGTTCGATAGAGCCTTAACTGAACGGCGGTTGGAGAAATCTTTTCCATCCGGTACTCAACCGGCCGGGTGGTTCCGATGATGACTGTGGATTTACCTTTTAATTCGCTGGAAAAATCGATTCGATTCACCCAAGCGGCGCCGGAGGATTTTGCGGCAGAGCCTGTTTTCCGTGAATCAACCGGATAGGTTCGGCTGAGTGTGGCTGGGCCTGTTGCACTGCCTGCAGTCGAAGAAGACAAGCCCGGTTCAGGAATTGATGTCTCCTTGATGGACTGGCTGGTCATATTTTTACTTGAAGCGGGGGCCTTCCTTGCAAAAGATATTTTCAAGCCGTTACCTTCTCGCACAACCTGATAAGGAACGTCTTGAGATAAAGCGATTTCGATTTTGGAAGTTAGTGCTCCCCCCACCTGTGAAACGGCGATATTTCCGATCACATCGTCATCAACTGGCAATACCGGCATTATGTCACTGACACGGGTCTCCGGGAAATACAGAATTACGCTTAAAGGGGAAGGTTGTTTGACCGAAGTATAGGATAGAATCGAGTTGCCCTGAATATTTACAACAACCGCATCGGATTCTTTAGACACCTGAATTTCCGTGATCTTTTTGGAAACATCCGTTTGCAGACTATCTTTAGCATCAGGCCGAATAGCCGGATCCGTAGCACATCCCATTGCGAATCCAATACACAATACCAGCAGAACAGGCATCTTAATGAATTGGGACAGCCTAAAAGAGTTACGCGTCATACTACAATTCTCCGGATGGTTTCTGGAATTTGATTTCTGAGTTGCGATTGGCAACATTGCCCAGTGCATCTTCAACTTCTTCTCCCACAATAATTCGATCTTTCAAGATATTCGTCACTTTGCCTGAATGTATTCCGACATAGGTTCCCACTGTGATAATATATCCTTTTCCGGTTGTTTCCTCAACCATTGCCTTGAAACCAGAGGGGGTCCGGATAATCGCAGTCAGTTTTAACTGACTTAAATCGATCCGTTCAAGGGGAGTTGTGGGTTCACGTTTTTCGCTTTTTGTCTTGGCATCCGGCAGAACCTTTAGTGGATCATCCTTCAGCAGCGGTACGAATGGGTCGGTTTTTCCCTCGGGATCATAGGAGCCCCCCGCATCTGAAGTGGATGCCACCTGCCCGAATAAAGGATTCCGGCTCTCTGAAGAAGGCTTATTCGGTACGGAGTCTGTTCGAACGCCCCCATCGGGAAGCTGTTTCGGGGATGATACAGGTAAAGTATCGATGCCTGAAACTGGCATGGTTTTTACACTCTCTGGCTTGTTAGTAATCTTTTTACGGACAAGCTCAGGCTTCAAGGGTGGCACTCCAGGGGTACTGAGATCCGTGACCGAAACAAGTTCGGTCTTTACACTCTCACCAGTCCTTTGATTGATTTTTTTGCGAACGATCTCCGGCTTGACTAACGGCGTTTCAGGGTTACTGCATCCTGTAAAGCCGGAAAGTGCTCCTGTTAAACAAATAATCAGCACGATTTTGGATAGCTGAATCATATATCCGTTTTCTGTTTGGTTGTTAAGAAATTGTCAAAAACATTATCGCCAAGATTGTCCCTTTTGAAACATCTTCATTTCTTACCGAACTATTGCTTAACAGCAGGTTGTTTAGCCCCCTTGGCAGCATCTTTAGTCGGCGTCACGGGTGTTTCCAGAAATTTATATGTTACTGCGATACAGGACGTAATCAGTCGGGTCGGATCCTTGGCGGATGGAGCCATCTTGATATCCTTCGCGGGCGCCATCTTGATATCCTTGATATTAACAATCCGGTGCAGATTTGAGACCTTGTCAAAAAACATGCCCACATTGTGGTAACTTCCGGACACCATAACGGAAACAGGTATTTCAGCATAGAAATCCCTGGAAACTTCCGGTTTGGGTTCAAAAAGGACGAACTCCAACCCCGCATCATGACCAAATTGTGAGACACTGGTCAGGAGCATCGGAATCTCTTCTTTATCCGGCAATGCATTTCTCGTGACATTGAAATCTTGTTCAGCAGCTTTCATCTCCTGCCTGAATTTTTCAATCTGTGACGCAGCAGCCCTGGCATTGGCCAGTTGCTGCTCAAGCTGCTTCAGTTGCGGGGCCATTGCATCCAACCGGGTGTACTGCGGATAAAAAAAGAAATACCCGAATACTCCTGACAGTAAAAAAAGCGTCAGCACACAAATCAGAACCCGTTGAACCAGGGTCAGCCCGGCAATTTTTTCTATCGCCGCTTCCAGAGATTCAAGAGAGATGGCGGATAATTTCATTTTTTTACGGCCTTTTCTGAATTGTCCGCTTCGAGTTTGACGATTTTCCTGCAGGATATTTCAAAGTTTTTCAAACTGACATCCTTGATGGCCTGTTGTTTGATAGTTTTGAGACTGACACTGTAAAACAATTTACTGCCTTCCAGCTTAATCATGAAATCCGCCACCGTCTTATTATCCATGGCAAATCCGTTTATTTCCACGGAGTCACTAATGTCGGAAAGGCTGGTAAACCACATGCGACCAGGAATCACCATACTGGTCATCGTGTCCAGAAGGATGACCGAAGACTTGCGATTTCGCTCCAGATTTTTTATGACCGCGGTTTTTTTCTTGATGATGTCGAGCTTTTTTTTAATATCATCAATTTCTTTGGTCAACACCGTCAGTTCACTCAGTTGCTGATTTGAAGTTTTGATGCGATTATCCAAGTCCTGAATCTTCCGGTTGAGAGCTATAGCGAAATAAGACATTCCCAGAGTCAGGAATATCAGCACAAGAATAAAAATGGAGATCTGCCGGCGAACATTCTCTTTTTTTCGCGCCTTGCGAAAAGGCAGAAGGTTAATTCGTATCATTTGTCATCAATTCTCCGAATGGCGAGGCCCATACATATCGCAGCCTGGGGGGATACCTTTTTGAGAAAAGATGGATCGAGTCGTTTATCTATGGAAAAATTTCCAAAAGGATTGATGACTTCAACTTCTGATGCGGTTTCAGATGCCAGGATCTGCTGAAAGTTCTTTATGTTGGCACCGCCACCGCTTATCAGAATCTTTCGGATCTGATCATCCGGATACGTCGAATAGAAGAAATCAATGGCTCTCCTTATTTCAAGGCACCAATCACCGATAACCAACGTGACAATGTCAGCAATTTGCTGTGGGGTTATTTTGTCGGATTTTTCAGTGATCTTTATCGTTTCGGCATCTTCCAGGGTACAGACCACTTTATTCGAAATTTTAAGATTAATTTGATTGCATCCCAGGGAAACGTCCCTCGTGAACAAGGAGATGCCATCTTTAACAATATTCAAGGATGTCTTGCTGGCGCCTATATCGATTAACGCAACAACATCTTCTTTGGTGTCGTAATTTGCCTCATAGATATTCTGAAGAGCAAAGGCATCGATATCAACCACACATGGCCGCAGACCCGATAATTCAATCAGGTTGATATAGTCACTGACCAGTTCTTTTTTGGCAGCAACCAGAATCACGTCCAGTTTGTTGGCGGCAACGGGGCTTTCTCCCAAGACATGGAAATCCAGATTCACATCATTAATATCAAAGGGAATGTACTGCTCTGCCTCAAATTGAATGGTATCCTGTAGCTCTGCGTCCGACATGTTCTGCATCTGAATTTTTTTAACAATAACCGAATAGCCGCCAATAGAGATGGCCACATTTTTTTCTCTAACCTTCTGAACGTTGAACAGTTCGCGGATAGCTTCGGAAACTGTTTCCGGATCTTTTATGACACCATCTTCAATCGCACCGTTCGGTAGGGTGATCATTCCGAACTTGTTCAGAACAAACCCATTTTTTCGGGTTTCAAAAACCTCACACAGTTTAATGGTTTTTGACCCGATATCGAGGCCGACCAAGTGATTTTTTTTTGCAAATAGCATTTGACTGGATGAAACCTATATGGGCTCAGTATATGGATATTAGGGATGATTCAGCCGACATTACAGGGAAGATGGCCACGGTAAGAGCTGCCTTCCCCGGCTACAGTAATGTAAATAAAAGGCAACAGATAGAAGTATCTGATATCAAATTGATTATTTTGACAAATACTAATTAACAATTGCCTTTAAATTGTTCATTAGTCAAGTTTTTTTTGATTCGGACCGTATCAAAAGTTGCAGTGCAGATGATTTTCCTGATCGACAGTTTCCCGGCATTCATCATCGACTTTACCTTGACATTAAAATCACCGTTGCCTATACTTTTCCAATGGTAGAGCTTCTTGAACTTACGAACAGTCCCGCAATCAGCCGCTGCAATGGAATAATTCGCTGATGCCCCTGATAGAAAATGAAAAGATTAAACCCTTCAGACTGGTCAAATATTTTACGATTATCAGTCTCGTGGTTATTTTTATCGGCGCGCTTGTTCTAAGTTTTTTGAACATTCACTGGGCACGGGCGATGCAATTGAAAAAAAGCGAGGAATATGCCCTGGTTCTGGTTGAGAATCTAAACCATCAGGTTTTTCTGCAGTTCATTATCCCGGTTGTCCTGAAGTTTGGAAAAATCGAACTCAGCAATCCCGATCAGTTCGAAAGAATGGACACGATTGTCCGCAGCACGCTTCACAGCTTCAAAGTGGACATGGTGAATATCTACGATACCAACAATACCATTTCCTACAGTTTTGATAAACAACTTATCGGGCGGAAAAATATGGGGGGAACCGGCTACGAATACGCCATTTCCGGGACGCCGACATCCACACTGGTTCAGCGCGGAAATTTTTGGGAAATTCCCATGGGGTTCCCCAAGGAAAGCCGGTTGACGACTTTTGCACCAATTCGTGCAGAACGGCAGTTTTTGCGTATTTCCGGTCCTGTTCTGGGGGTAGTGGAAATTGTCCAGGATATTTCCGAGGATTATCAAACCATACTCAGTTTTCAGCTATTGGTGATTGCCACCTGCGTCGTGGTCATGAGTATTCTGATTGGCGTACTGATTTATGTGGTTCAACGCGGCGAGGCCATAATTCAGCAGCGAACCCAAGAGCAGCTCAGTTTAAAGGAAAAACTGGCGCAGTCGGAGCGGCTGTCCTCCCTGGGAGGCATGGTGGCGGGAATTTCCCATGAGATTCGGAATCCTTTGGGCATTATCAGAAGCTCCGCTGAGCTCTTGAAAAAAAAGGTTGCGCAATTCGATCCTTCCAATTCCATCCCCGAGATCATCGTGGAAGAGTCCAGCAGGCTCAATCTTATCATCACGGATTTTCTCAATTTTGCCAAACCCAGGCTGCCGCAACTCGCAGCCTGCCGCATCGACGACATTCTTGAAAAAAACATTGTTTTTATCACCCCTCAGATTCAGGATCAGGGGTATATCATTGTTAAACATTTTGCCCATCATCTGCCCGAAATTCAGGCTGATTCGGACATGCTGTATCAGGCTTTTCTGAATATTTTTATGAATTCGATTCAGGCCATGCCGGAAGGCGGGAAAATTCAGGTCAGCATCCAATCCGCTGGCCGCATCGTCACCGTCTGTATTGAAGATGAAGGACCCGGCGTACCGGAAGATCTGCTTGAAAGAATCTGGGATCCGTTTTTCACCACCAAAGAAAAAGGGACCGGACTTGGCCTGGGCATTGTAAAAAACATCATAGAATCCCATAACGGCGGCATCCGGGCCGAAAACCGGAAGGGGGAACTCGGCGTTCGCGTGATCATTGAATTACCGATCACGAATATCAGTGAATCGGCAATTCAATAAAGAGCCGTTATTCCAAATATCGGAATGGAACATCGGAAGCCGGCTGCGAAATCCCTTTTCGAATCACCAGGGTTTTCCCGATTTCTGTTCCATCCGATACCACAGCGGAATCACAGCGCCCGCCTTTTCTCAGAAAGGTTCTCACGCGCGGATACCGCATCTCGACATATTGTTTCAACTGAGTATCATGAATTGGAACCGGCGAAAGCGAAAGAGAAACGCCCCCGGTGGCTGACGATTCCCGCTCCAGCTTCATTCTGAATCCGGATAAGATTCCCGATGAAAAATCTGTTTTCCGATAGCGGTTCAATTTACCGCCAGCATTATATTTCTTCCATGCCGATTCAATAAACTGCTGAATAAAATCAAAGACGTAACTGGCAATCTGAAGATTCTGGGCAGTTCCGCTGATTTCAAGGACCCTGCCCATCTTTCCTTTTTCGACCACGTAAGCCCCGACCCATATTCCCTTTACGAAATAATAATCCATCATGAGAAGCGCAAGGGAATAATCCTCCCGAAAATGCCTGAGTGCGGGTTTTCCAATAAAAAAGCTGAAATACTCCCTGGGTGCATTTTGAACGATCTGTTCGATCTCATATCTGGCCATCAGCTCATGGGCCTTGATCATGGCGGCCTCTGCTTCAAAAAGATTGGTGCTTTGAGCCAGCGCCATGAGTTTTTGAATTCGAAGCCGGGTTTTATCGCTTTCGCATGCCAATGTCTGAAAAATCTGCCGGCTGAGGGGAACATATGTTCCGGTTGATCTATGATTGGCCCTCAATATCCGGCAGGCGTTCTGAAAGCAACGGCCATGAGGCGGCTCCTGATGCACGTTCGAGACTTCCGAGGCAAACTGGTGCGCCATTTCATGGAGCAACACCTCGCGGATATCGTTCCAGGAATGATTCAGGACAAATTGCCGGCTGAGGCCGATTTCCCGCTTTTCAAATGACCAGTATCCCAACCGGTTCTTAAAATCCCGTAAAGCGAACAGGGGCTTGCGCATCCGTTTTCGAAGCTCCGCATTGACAGCCCACATGGCAGCATCCCATTCACACGACAGGCCGTGAAGAATTCGCCGCTCCAGGCCTTCCAGAACCCGAGCGGTTTTCACGGAATGGCAGCCGCCTTCTGATAAGCCTGATAAGTCTGCTGAAGTCCTTCCGGCAGCGGAATACCGGGTTTCCATCCCAAGCGGGTTAAGACAGAGACATCCAGAAGCTTTTGAGGCGTTCCGTCGGGCTGGGTGTGGTCCCAGAGCACCTTGCCCGAATACCCGGTCACGGCTTGAACTTTTTCCGATAGATCACGAATGGTTAAATCCTCGCCGGTTCCAATGTTGATATGGGAAATTTGTCCGTTCTGCGTTGCCTGGTCATAGAGGCTGTCCCCAAGTTGCATGATAAATACCGCTGCCGATGCCATATCATCCACATGAAGAAATTCCCGACGGGCAGCACCGGTTCCCCACAACAGAACATTCGGAAATCCGGGACCGGCAGGTTTCGGGGCTTCCCCCTCTAAGATGCCCGTACCATATCGAAAGGGAATACCCAGATGCGTTCGAAAAGAATCCGGAACAGGACCAAAGACAGCTTCGTCTTTTTGAATGGCGCTCCAGTTGCTTTCTTCCACCAGTTTGGCAAGGTGAAATTTTCGAATCAGCGCCGGCAGGACATGGGAATTATTCAGGTCATAGGAATCATTCGGACCATAGAGATTGGTGGGCATGACACAGCGATACCGGACTCCATACTGGCGGTTATAGGACTGACACAGCTCGATACCGGCAATTTTTGCAATGGCATAGGGCTGGTTGGTGGGTTCAAGAACGCCGGAAAGCAGATACGCCTCTTTCATGGGCTGAGGCGCATGTTTTGGGTAAATGCAGGAGCTTCCCAGAAACAACAGGCGCCGGACTCCCGCGCTGAATGCCTCATGAATCACATTGCATTCGATCATCAGGTTCTGATAAATGAAATCTGCCCGATAGGTATTATTTGCCAGAATCCCGCCGACTTTTGCAGCCGCAAGAACGACATAATCAATGGATTCGGACCGAAAAAACTGGCGCACCGCCAGTTGATCCATCAAGTCCAGTTCCCGGTGAGTCCGGGTAATCAGGCGTTGATACCCGCCGGCCTTCAGAAATCGCACAATCGCCGATCCCACCATGCCGCGATGGCCTGCAACAAAAATCCGTGAATCCATTGTCAAAGGGGGTACGGGGAGCATCACACCATCCTCGGGTTATTCGAAATGATTGTAAATTTGAAAGCCTTCCTTCTCAACCAGAAAATCCTTTCGCGCTTCCATCATATCCTTTTCTACCATGATTCGAATCAGTTCTTCAAAATCCATTTTGGGTTTCCACCCCAGAACCGTTTCGGCCTTTGTTGGATCCCCCAGCAGAAACTCCACTTCCGCGGGCCTGAAGTACCGGGAATCGATGCTGACAACAATCTGACCGGGTTCTGGCGGTTTTTTCAGGCTGTTTTTACAATTTTCAGAAAAGGAGACCGTATCAATCACACCGGATTCTTCGATGCCGGAACCTCTCCAGACCAGATGGATTCCAATGGCATCGAATGCCTTTTCTACAAACTCACGGACCGAATGGGCCTTGCCGGTTGCAATCACAAAATCCTCCGGCGCCTGTTGCTGAAGCATCAGCCACATCGCCTCCACATAGTCTCCGGCATATCCCCAATCTCTCTGGGAATTGAGATTGCCAAGATATAGCCGGTCCTGAAGTCCTAACCGGATTCTGGCAACCGCACGGGTGATCTTCCGGGTTACAAATGTTTCACCGCGCACCGGAGATTCATGGTTGAACAGAATCCCGTTACAGGCAAACATCCGATAGGCTTCGCGATAGTTCACCGTAATCCAGTACGCATAAACCTTGGCTGCACCGTAAGGGCTTCTGGGGTAAAACGGCGTGGACTCTTTTTGAGGAATTTCCTGCACTTTCCCATACATTTCACTGGTTGACGCCTGATAGAAGCGGGTATGGGCTTCAAGGCCCAGAATCCGAATGGCCTCCAGAATCCGCAGTGCACCCAGAGCGTCTGAATTGGCCGTATACTCCGGAGTTTCAAACGACACCTGGACATGGCTTTGCGCTGCCAGATTATAAATCTCATCCGGCTTCACTTCCTGAACAATTCGGATCAGATTGGTCGCATCGGTCAGATCGCCGTAATGCATCAAAAAATGCACATCGGTCTCGTGTGGGTCCCGATAGAGATGATCCACCCGGCGGGTGTTAAAAGAAGATGCTCTCCGTTTGATACCATGGACTTCATATCCTTTGGCCAGCAGAAATTCTGCCAGATAGGCTCCATCCTGCCCAGTAACGCCGGTAATCAATGCGCGTTTCATATTGATATTCCTTTGATGTTATATATGAATCCGAGATCCATCACATTCCGGGCTGCCCGTTTCTATCGCAGCCCTTGTTCGATATCCAATCCAGTTAAAGATTCTGGGAAGAAGACGGGCTTCGGAATTTTCCGGGCGGCTGAATGCTTCTGTCCGATCGGAGGATCAGCACGGTAGCGGTTGTGGCCTCGGTATGAAGGACAAGAAGCGACCCGAAATCAACTGTATCAAGCACGAATTCAATGGAATACTCATCGTAGATGGCATAAGTCTGACCCGTTTGAATACCATCTTCCGACCCTTTGTTGATAAAGGCGACCACGTCATTACCGAATACCACGCTGCCTTCTTCAGCCATAAAAATCTTCCCATCGATACCGCTTTTTCCGGGAATCAGCTGAATTTTTGACGATACCGGCTCATACGGCAGAAGGACATCATTTACCATGATGGAACGAAACGCTTTTTCGACCTTCGCGACCGCATAATCCTGTCGGCTTTCAGCAATCCGAATCAACCCTGTCTTGTAATACTGAACGCCGACAGGATCCTTCGATTCAGGATCTTTTACCGGCACTGGCGAGCGATATACCGCATAAACATCCCCCACCTTCAAAGGCGTGTTTCCAGCCGAAGTTACATAGATGCTTTCATCCTGACCCAATATCGTTTTTTGAACATTCTTATCCCCCTTGATCAGGGTAATCCGACCTGAAGCCTCAACCGGCTGTTCCTTGACAAATCCAATACGATGAATTGAGGAGTATACAAAATACCTGGATTCCATTACCGGCTGATCAACCAGGGATGGGATCTGGGATTGATCAGGCTCCGGTGCAAGGGGTGCATCCCAGATCTGATGGAATAGCCTTAGCCTCTCTCCTGGGAAAATCAGATGAGGATTCATAATCTGCTGGTTTTCACTCCAGATCTGAGGCCATCGCCAGTGGGTATTAAAATACCGGTTTGATATTTCCCAGAGCGTATCTCCTTTTTTAACCGAGTAATATATACCGGATTCCAGTTCAATATTAGAAGGCTCTTCATTGGATGCAACGGCTGCAATGGCCAATACAGCAACCGCACCGGTGACAAAAAACCACCATGCAATCAATCGTGAGGATTTGATTCTCATATTTTTCTCCGTAAATCCGGTGAGGTTGACACCCTAAAAATTTCGCATAACCTTTCTTTTTCTCGTAACGTGAATGAAATCCTTTTGTCAAGCGTTTCATTAAATCACCATGCTGCATTTTATTTACGATTCCGCATCTCCCTATTCTATTGATTCGGCTTTCGTTATGGGTTATAGAATCTTCAAAGAAGGGAAGACTCAAGTAGAGAACCCCGCTATACCATTTTTATGGAGAAATAAGTCATGAACCCGCTTGCAGAACAATTGAATCAGGACATTGAAAAAGGCAGTTCCTATATCCTGGAAATGCTGTCCACCATTGGAAAAAACCTTTACTTTCCCAAGGGAATTCTAAGCCAGAGCGCCGAAGCAAAGGAAAAAGCCCACAAACTCAATGCAACCATTGGAATCGCTACTGAAAAAGGCCGGACCATGCATTTCCCATCGGTCATGAACGCCATTCACGGAATCCAGCCCGAAGCCGCCCTGACATACGCCCCGTCTTTCGGGCTGCCAGCATTAAGAAAACTGTGGCAGGAATCGCTTTTTCAGAAAAACCCCTCCCTCCAGGGAAAGACCATCAGTCTTCCGGTGGTCACCAGCGGGATCACCCATGCCATCAGCGTGTTTGCGGATGTATGGGTAGAGCCGGGAGATGTGGTGATTTTTCCGGACATGATGTGGGGCAATTACAGCCTGATTCTGGATGTTCGAAAAAACGCCAAACTTAAAACCTATCCCTTGTTTTCCGAAGCCGGGGGGTTCAATCTAAAGGCTTTTGAGGAGTCGGTCAAAGCCCAAGCCGCACTTTGCAACAAGCTGATTGTGATGCTGAATTTCCCCAATAACCCGACAGGGTATACGATTACGGAATCCGAGGGCAACCGGATTGTTGAAATTTTAACGCAAGCTGCCCAAAACGGCGCTCAGGTTCTGGCAGTAATGGATGACGCCTATTTTGGACTGTTTTACGAAGAGGACACGCTCAAGGAGTCTCTGTTTGCCCGTCTTTGCGGAAAACACCCTCGGCTGATGGCTATCAAGCTGGACGGTGCAACCAAGGAAAGTTTTGTTTGGGGTCTTCGGGTGGGTTTTATCACCTATGGCGCTGCCATTGAAGGAGACGCCCGTCCGGTTTATGAAGCCCTTGAAAAAAAGACCGCCGGAGCTGTCCGGGGGTCCATATCCAATGCGTCTCATTTAAGCGAAACCCTGGTATTAAAATCCATGCAGGATCAGAACAATCCTTCTGAAAAACAGGAAAAATTTGAAATCCTCAAACGCAGGGCAAACCGCGTAAAATCGGTGCTCCAGGACCCCAAATATCAGGATGCCTGGCAGGTCTATCCCTTTAATTCCGGCTACTTCATGTGTATCCGCCTGAAAACGGTCAACGCCGAGAACCTTCGGCTACATCTGCTGAACCAATATGGGGTTGGACTCATTTCCATCGGGTCGGAAAAACTGCGGGTGGCTTTTTCCTGTCTGGAAGAAGCCGATATCCCGCTTCTCTTTGATACGGTTCTTCAAGGCGTGAAAGATCTCAGCTCAAGCCAAACTAAAGTTACGTGAAACAGGCAAATGAGTCATTGTCTCTTTTGCCTGTTTCACGTAAGCCCCCATCATTCATACTGGACTTCAACCAAAAAAAGCCCCTGAGCCGGCGCAGTTGCGCCGGCCAGATTCCTGTCCCTTGAAAGCAAAATGCGCTCCATGTCCGCGGGAGGCATTTTTCCCATTCCGATGCGAACCAGCGTGCCGACAATGTTTCGGACCATGTACCGCAAAAATCCATCTCCCTTGATGACAACCCGCAAGCGGTCATTTCCGTTTTTAATGATTTCCGCCCGATGAATCGTTCGGATCGTATGCGTGCGGGGACTTCCGATGCCCTCAAATCCTTTGAAGTCATGTGTTCCCACCAGGCAATAAAGGGATTCGCTCATGGCCTTGACGTTCAGCGGTTTCTGGATATGCCAAGAAAAATGCCGTTCCACGACAGAAGGTACCGGATGATTCAGGATTTGGTAATGATAGGTTTTGGCCAGGACATCATATCGCGCATGAAAGCCATCCGGCACTTCACAGCAGTCCCGAATGACGATATCAGCGGGAAGAAGGCCGTTCAAGGCCCGCAGAAATGTTTTCGGGGTCAGCCGGGTATCGCAATGAAAACTGGCTGTCTGCCCAAGGGCATGAACTCCGGCATCCGTTCGGCCGGATCCTTTCAAAATGACAGGCTGCCGGGTGACTAGGCTGAGAACCCGCTCGATTTCCGCCTGAATGGTGGGTTTATCCACCTGGCGCTGCCAGCCGAAATATCGGGTGCCGTCATATTCAATGATGAGTTTAAAATTCCTGGACATACCGCCGGCATCACAGCCGATCGCACCGGGTATTTCCCAGTGTTTCCTCAAGGGCATCATCCATATCCTGAATAAATTTATCCAGCGGATATCGTCTGCCGCAGACCCTGCAGCTTAGAACCGCTGATCGTCACGTTTTCTGAAGTACGAGTTTTTCTCCACAACTAAGACAGCGCAGGTTTTCTGTTTTCATTTATTCGTCTTTCTGTTTTTACACGCATTGAGATCAAAATCATAACCGTTCAGAAGTGCGGTATTTGCCGCCGCACCCTGACTGCTGTCTTACAAATCATACAATGTATCATCCCGCAGCGGCGCATTTTGCTTGCCAGCTACGATTCTTCCTTTTTTTCCGGACAGCAAAAAGGGCTCTTCCTCTCCCAGAACATCCCCCATTTCCGATTCAATCTGTTCCGGATCTTCGCCGCTTTCCATCCGCCGAAGGGCTTCCTGCATTCCCGGTCCTATTTCCATGCCGGTCATGTCCGTGAGTTTACGCATTAAATTGGCCGCCTGACGGGGATCGTCCTCATTGATATTTTCAGCTTCGCCTGCCAGCATCTGCATGGCCTGCTCCATTTTGCTTTCATCAAAAGGAAGATCATCCATCCCACTGTCTTCCCTGGCCTTTCCCGTGAAAGCAAATGCAGACATCTGCCGGGATAACGGATGGATCCCGCATTTCGGACATGACGGTGTTTTGGATATGTTGATCGTTTTAGAAAAAAAATTATACAGGGTATTACAGCTCTTGCAATAAAACTCATAAATCGGCATATATCATCGCCTCACCAACTTATTGCCACTTTTCAACCACAACAAAGTATGAAAGTGTTATTCCCCACTTTGAAAAAGAGGGGCCGGGGGGATTTTCACATAATACTTACACCATCCATCCCCATGCGGCAGAGGGTAAAATCATACCGGAGCGGATCTTCGGGTATTATTTGCCTGAAAGCGCGGGTGATTTCAAGCGCCGTCCGCATATCCGCCTGCCTTCGCCGGGTAAATCCCAGGCGAACCCCAACCCGGTGCATGTGAACATCCAGCGGAATGATCAGCTTTGAAGCCGGAATCTGATCCCATCCTCCTGGATCCACGTCATCCCTTCGAACCATCCACCGCAAAAACAGATTCAAGCGTTTACAGGCGCTGCCCCGCTCCGGCAGAGGAATCAGATGCCCCAGTCCCTGCGCATTTCCGGCGGTGAATGCGGCAACAAATCGCGTCAGAGCGGGTAGCAACGTCTCGGCTTCGATCGTCAAGCCCGAAACAAAGCAGCCGTGAATCGATCCATAGCGATCCAACACATCCTTTATCATCAGCATCAGATTGACCAGGTTCTTGCCGGTGGCAAACCGATGGGAAAAACCGCCGTATGCCTCGGTCAGGGACTGACGGGTCGAGCGGTTCAAAAAACTCAGGGGCGACGGCCCCATCTTTTCCAGCACGCAGCACAGACTTTTATAAATCTGCGCAACGCGACCATACGCCAGGGAAGAGGCCAGAAGCCCTGCGATCTCCCGGTCCCGAACATCCGCATACGCATACAAAAACACCAGCGGGTCCGGATGCACCCGTTCACGACGGTTATACTGCTGATACAGGCCGTCCAAATCGCGCGCAGTAATCGAGCGATCGGAAATCATAAGAATTTAAAATGGAATGTCATCTTCGCCTACCGGCCCTTCGGATCTGGGAAAATTCCCGCCCCCCTTGAATCCGGAATCAAACTCGCCGGAACTCTTTTTCGCCCCTTCGTCCTTGGATCCCAGCATCTGCATGTCCGAGGCAACGATCTCGGTGGTATAGCGTTTATTCCCGTCCTTATCATCCCAGGCACGGGTCTGAATGCGACCCTCGATATAGACCAGCTTTCCTTTGGCAAGATACTCACCGCAGATCTCGCCCAGTTTTCTGAAGGCCACAATGCGATGCCACTCCGTACGCTCTTTTTTCTCTCCGGTTGCCTTATCTTTCCAATCCTCGGAAGTGGCGACCGAAAAATTGGCCACAGCCGTGCCGTCCGGCATGTAGCGCATTTCAGGATCTTTTCCCAGCCGGCCAACGATGATGGCCTTATTGATTCCTGCCATAAATTCCCCCTTTACATTGATAACGTAATGAAACGTGAATAATTGGTGATCACTGATCACTGCCCCCTGCTTTTTGCCCAGCCCTTCGGGCTTCCAGGCGGGCCTTGATTTTGGGAAACTGGTTCATGTCCGTATGCGGCAAAAAGAGAGCCGCCACATAATTATCCATATAGGAATGGGTTTCCGAGAGCTCAAAATTGGTCATTTTTCTTGTCACTTCCACCACATCCCGGCGAATCCGGTTGGTCAGCGCGCTCATCCTTGCACCCATCAAAGACCCATTGCCGATAAAGGTCACCCGGACCGGATCCATTTCCGGGAGAAGGCCAATGGTCATGGCTTTTTCCAGATCCACATAACTGCCGAATCCCCCTGCCAGGATGATGCGATCCAGGTCCTTTACCGTCAGTCCGACTTCTTCCAAAAGTGTCATGCATCCGCTGTAAATAGCGCCTTTCGCGCGAATCAAATTGTCAATATCCGGCTCTGAGAGAACCACATCCCGGTCAATCTGTGTTTCCGCTGCCCACGCCACGACATATTCCCAAATTCCATCGACTTGTCGAATGCGGGACGTTTGAAGGTTCCGGCTGAATTTCCCCAGATTGTCGATCACACCCAGCTCAAACAAGGTGGCAACCATGATAATCAGACCCGATCCGCAGATCCCCTTGGGCCGGACATTACCGATGGTAATATTCATGGGCTCAAGGGTAAGGGGATCCATGGAAAAATCTTCGATTGCCCCTTTGGTGGCCCGCATGCCAAAGGTGATGCCACCGCCTTCAAAGGCCGGACCCGCCGAACAGGCGGCGCAGGCCAGCCAGTCCTTGTTGCCGATGACGATCTCGGCATTGGTTCCGATGTCCATGTACAGGGTGAGTTCCTCTGTCAGATACATGCCGGAGCCCATGACACCCGCAACGATATCTCCGCCGACATAGCTTGAAACCTGCGGATAAACCAGGGCGGTCACATGATCCCCCAGCGCCATTCCCAGATGCACGGCCTTTAACGGCGGATAGATCGATGACGTCGGCACATAGGGCGATCTTCGAATGCTCCGGGGGTTGACCTTCAGCAAAAGCTGGGTCATGGTGGTATTGCCGGCAAGGGTAATTGTGGAAATTTCATCCAGGTCGATCCTGGCTTTTTTAACCATTTTTTGAATCAGCGTATTGATGACGCCAATCACCACCTCCTGCAGTTTTTCAAGACCCCCGGGTTTTTCAGCATACATGATTCGGCTGATCACATCTTCCCCATAACTGATCTGGGCATTAAAATCACCGAACTGGGCCAGAACATCACCGGTAATCAGGTCGATCAACTGGCCGTAGAGGGTGGTGGTACCGATGTCCATGGCAATGGCATAATTGCGTTGCGTCGTATCGCCCGGCTGAATGTTGATGATGTGGGTTTTTCTTCCCGGATGAACTGGCCTTGCAAGGGTTGCGGTAATTTTAAAATCAGCTTCCCTGAGGATATCCGGAATCTTTTGAATTACCGGAAGATCCACTGCCAGCCGGTGCTCGCCATGTTCCAGTTTCAAAAAACCGACCAGGCGGGACACATCCGGAAGATTGTCCTGAGCCGTCGGCACCGGCAGCTCCAGGTATTTTTTCTCAACCGGCGGAACAAACAGGCCCTTATCCTTCAGGTCTTCCAGATTCATTTCCTTGATTCTGGCGGTACAGCGAGGGGTGCTCTGCATGTTCAGCACGCTGGCATCGATTGAGGATTCCACGGGAATTCTTACAATCAGGTCGCTCTTCACCAGAGACAGGCAGGCCTGCCGGTACCCGGCCTCCCGATCCTTCTGGCTGAGCTTTTCGGTAATACCGCCTTCCACAGCACCGGACTCGACAATGACGCGACATTTTCCGCAAACGCCTTCGCCGCCACAGGAAGCATTGATATGGACGCCGGCTTCCATGGCGGCCCGAATCAGGGTTTCCCCTTCCTTAACGGTGATTTCCTTGTTGTGAGGAAAAAATCTGATCTTGAATGTATCCTTCATTTACTTTCCTTTGTCTCTGAAAAATTACAGCTTAGGACCAGAACATCATCATCAAAAGCAGTCTTGACCTTGTATGGCAGGACTTTGAACAGATTTTTCATGGCCATGTTATCATGGGACGTGTAGGCGATCAGCCCGGAAATACCATTTTCCCTTGCAGCCTCGGCCAGTTTCAGGATCAGTATGCGAGCAAGCCCTTTTCCCTGCCACTCTCTGTTCACCGAAAAAGCCACTTCCGCCATGTTTTTATTTTCATCGATCAGATATTCGCCCAGCGCAACCACCTTGCCAAAGCCAAATTCGCCAACCACTGCCAGCATGCTCAGGTTTTTGACATAATCAATTTGGGAAATACCCTCGACCTGATTGCGGAGGAAACTGGTTTTTTCATGAAAAAACCGGGAGATAACATCATTTTTATCCAGATTATAATAGTGTTCCTGAATCCGTCTTTCATCCACCGGCTTGGCCGGGCGAATGGTAACCGATTCCCCGTCGATTTTTCGTACTTCCTCGAGGCTGACCGGATAAATGCCATGAATGGATTCTGTCAGGGTTCTCTCGGCACTGAAAAGGCCCATTTTTTTGGCTTCATAAAACAGTTCATCCCGAAAATCCGGATGCGCAATGCTGATCATGCCCAGAGCCCGCTCCTGAAAACTCTTTCCAAATAAATTAAACACCCCGTACTCCGTGGCCACATAGTGGACATCCGCTCTGGGAACCACCACGGCCATGTCGCTGAGCATGGGGACAATCCGGCTTTTCTTCCCCCGGGAATCCGTGGAAGGCACCATGAGAATGGATTTTCCCCCTTCAGCCTGGGCAGCGCCATGGATAAAATCCATCATGCCGGTAACGCCGGAAAACTGGTTATACGGCAGGGAATCGGCGGCAACCTGCCCGGTCAGGTCTATCGCCGTGGCCACATTGAGACACACCATGTTGCGATGCCGGGCAATCACCCCCGGATCATTCACATATTCCGAAGGATGGAACTCGATGGCCGGGTTATCGTTAACGAATTCATACAGATTCGGATCTCCAATAGCACAGCTGGCAACGATTTTTCCATCATTATACCCCTTGTACCGGTTAGTGATGACCCCCATTGCATATAAATTCATGATATCATTTGTTAAATACTGAGAATGAATCCCAAGATCATTCTTATCCGACAACGCCAGCATGGTGGCGATAGGTGTTGTCCCCGGACTGATCTGAAGGGTAGAGCCATCGTCAATGAGTCTTGCGATCATTCTGCCGATATTATTGGCGGATTCAAGCTCGGGGGCTTTGCCGACCGTCAGGAGCGGCTCTTCGTATTCCACCAACACATCCACATCATTGACGTGAATGAAGCTTCTGCCCAGGACCCTGGGCATTCGGGGGTTCACCTGGGCAATAACAATATCCGCGGATCGGGCCGCTGCCATGGTGATATCCACTGAAATCCCCAGGCTCATCCATCCGAAATCATCCGGCGGACACACCTGGATCAATGCCACATGAATGGGAAGTTTTCTGCTTTTAAAAAGCCGGGGAATCGCCGAAAGATTCATGGGCGTAATAAACCGCATGTTTCGAGACAGGCTTTTGGGTTTGGCCGATCCCAGATAAAATGATCTGATATTTAAGATCTGATCCTGGGTTTTATTGGCAATCAAAGTTAACGGCGTGCTTTCAAGCGAAAGCAGCCTGACAATTTCAATATCGGTAAAATAGCTGGAAGCTTCGGAGAGCACGCGAACCAAGTGTTGAGGCTCACCACAGGAAGACCCGATAAACACCCGCTGCCCCGGCCGGATCAATCGGATAGCTTCCTCACCGGTTTTCTGTTTTTCAATATATCGATCAGCCCAGTAATTGTTTCGTTGCATTTATATCCTCCTTTTTTTAAAGCAATGCATGGCGTCATCTGAAAGATTACGACTTGATAAGATTTATCTTATTCACCAATGATTATCAAGAGGAACATCGTTTATCCTTCATGCACGTGCGCTGGCTTTACAATCTGAAAAATAATTCGACAGCTTGTTTTTATTCATCATGACCGAATAAAGTCATAAAAAACAAAATATCCATAACATATCATTGAATTAAACCGAATAGTTGATATCTTGGTTTTTATCGGCATACTCTTTGCTTTTGATATTCATACATTCCCTCTGCCTCGAAAGGAAGAAACATGAAAACGATTCACAGGATTCTTGTGGCCATAGATTTTTCACAATTTTCAAAATTTATTCTGGAATATGCCGTGAACCTTGCTGTACCTTTGAATGCCGATCTGGTTCTTGCAAACGTCATCAATCAGCGCGATATTGATATTGTCAGCAAATTATCCCTCAATATCAGTTCAATGAGCGCTCAGGAATACATTGATCAGACCAGAAACGAAAGACTTCAGGCCATGGATGCGATGATGCACGATCTGAGAGTGACCCACCTGAAGTACCAGAAGATAATTAAAACAGGAGCGCCTTTTGTGGAGCTGGTTCAGGCCATAACAGACACTCAGTCCGATCTTGCAGTCATGGGTTCCAAGGGCAGAGGCAACATCGCCGGTGTTCTGTTCGGCTCAACCGCTGAAAAACTATTCCGCAGATCTCCGGTTCCGTTATTGAGTCTGAGGGTTGTGTAGAAATTTTACACAAAATTCAAGAACTAAACCATCATGACCAAGGATTTTTGCTCGCCCCCGTGCATGAAAATGGATATGCATTATTATTTACGGATATCTGAGGTGGGTGTCAATTGGTCGAGAAACTTTATAGAGATGAATGTGATCCTGAGAACTAAACGGACCAGGGAAATTCCGTTTCGAACCCCCGACTGTTTCATGCGGTATTTTTTGCATTGG
>Ga0268283_1000290_pt1 | contig 40052 bp, 39 predicted proteins | sample saktaG_13_FD_190140 | JGI IMG/M metagenome (GOLD analysis project Ga0268283, IMG submission 190140) | Saline water microbial communities from Sakinaw Lake, British Columbia, Canada - sak_2013_06_06_36m | ecosystem: Environmental > Aquatic > Non-marine Saline and Alkaline > Saline ...
CCTAGTTTGAGGGGTTGGGAGTTTATTGCATTGGTGGTGAGCAGTTGGTAGAGATTAGTGCAACCCGTAGAGACGCATTGCAATGCGTCTTTGGGACTATTGGTTTCTTCACCGAGAATTGCCGTAGGGGTTTGATTCATCAAATCCTGGTTTATCGCGTCTTGGTAACCACCAGCTCGGTTTGTGATTTTTTGATTTGCATCCGTGGCATTGGGTGCCCCGCCCTGGCGGGGCGCCCCTACAAAATTGGCCAAATTCACTAATTGATATTTCTCTGGAAGATTATAGCTACCGATTGCCACCACGATAAAAAGTAATGCCAGCCAGAAATTGGCTTTGTTGATGCCAAGTTTTTTTATTTTCAGAAAAACAAACAAAACCAACACTGTTACGAGAAAAATAGCCAAACCGGCTGTGAAAAAACTAGCAAAGATTTGCGTTTTTAGGAAAGAGAAAAACATCTCCATTTTTTGTTTTTTATGTTACATTAACTCTAGACATATTTTATCATAGATTGGGAAAGTTTGGCAAGAAGAAGAAGAAGAAGAAGAAGAAGAAGAAGAAGAAGAAGAAGAAGGCGCTCTGTGTGGGGAAAAAGCGGGAGAAAATTGTTTCTGTTTTTAGTTTTATATTTTGCCTAAACTGATATTGAAATTATAGCATAAATAAAAACAACCGCAATAACTAAATCGTCAAATCATGCTCCCAAAATGTCCAGTGTTTTTTGGGCGGTTTTTTTCCAAGAAAATTCCTTTGTTTTTTTCAAACCAGCCTGTATTAACTTTTCTCGCAAATCTTTATTGTTCACGATTTGCCACATCGCTTCAAAAATTTCTTCCGGTTTATCCGGATCAATCAATAGTGCACTATGGGCACAGATTTCCGGCAAAGAGGAGCTATTGGACGTGATGACCGGCACACCGCACGCCATCGCCTCCAACGGCGGAAAACCAAAACCTTCAAAAAAAGACGGATAGACAAAAAGCGAGGAGAGATTATAGACATACAGCTTATCCTTATCGGAGATAAAGCCCGGGAGGATTATTTTTTCTTTGAATTTTGAATTTTTAATCTCCTTGAATATTTTCCCACCGAGCCAACCGAGGGATCCGGCGATTACCAGCTTATATCTCAAAAGATCTTCGTTATTTTCTTTTCCGGCTTTTTCCTGTAAAGCATTATACGCCCTAATTATGCCCAAGATATTTTTTCTTGGCTCGATTGTGCCAAGATAGAGAATAAATTTGAAAGGCAAATGATATTTTTCCTTAACTTCGATTAATCCGGAATCATTGCGATTGAGCACGCAAAAATTATCCCCGCTAGCACTCGGAATAAAACTTATTTTTTCTTTACTTATTTCATACAAGCTGATAATGTCCGCGGTCGTTGACTCAGAAACAGTGATTATTTTGTCCGCCCGCCGACAAATCTTTTTCGAATTGATGAAAATATGCCAGAAACGCCTTTTCCACGAAAAACATTCCGGATATCGCTCGAAAGATAAATCATGAATAGTCGTGATTACTCGAACGTCGCGACTTACTGCACCAAAAATAATGTTCGGGAAGAAAACCACCGCCACACCTCCGACCAATTTATCAATCGCAGGCCAACCAAAATACCAAAAAGAAAAATTCAAAAGCTTATTGGGAAGCCTGATTTTTTTGATCCGAACATTGGGATACTTTGAAAATAATGAAAAATCAAAACTGGGCTTTTTCCAAGCGCTGTAAAATAAAATATATTCGTTTTTTTTGTCGATTTCGAATATGCCCACCAGCAAACCCAGAGTATATTCTTCCACTCCCGTCCTTCTTCCTTCCGAAAGACATCTCGCGTCTATGCAGATTTTCACCATCGAATTTATGCCAAATAATGTTTAACAAGCACCACCCAAAAAGCGAGAAACACTCCTGTCAGTAAAGAAAATAAAAATACCACTCGATAGTCCGGCTTATTTTCCATAATTATGGGATTTTGCGACTTGACCTCAAACCAAGTATTTTCTTTTTGATCTTCATTTAATATTTCCGTATTTTTTTCCAAAATCCTGGACACAGCGAGCGCTATTTTTTCCGCTGTTTTTTTGTCCGGCGCGGAAAATTTCACTGAAACGGCCTGAGAGGAAAGTTTATCCGCTTGAAAAACTTTTGTCAGTTGTTTTAAATTAAAAACCTTCGGATCTTCTCCTGCTTCGATATTGATATCTGTCACAATGCGCGGACTCTTGAGCCACTGGACGAGTGTTTCCGCAAATTTTTCATCGGCTTGCAAGCGATAAAAATCGTCATATTTATACCCGTCAGAAACTTGATTGCCAACTCGCGTCACATTCAAAAGAAGCGCGGTATCAAAGGAAACGGGACGGAAGAAGAAATAGGCAAAAGCGATCGACACAACTAAAAAAATTATTGCCAAAAATAATTTCAGTTGTTTTTTGATAATCAATAAATATTCTTTCAGTTCCATATTATTGTTTTTAAAAATTATGAATTTGAATGTCATCCTGAGCTTGTCGAAGGATCTGCCTCATGTTACCGCAAGTTTTGACATTATAAGGACAACTTGGGAAAACTCAGAGCAGATTCTTCGGCTCCGCTCCGCTTCGCTCAGAATGACAATAAGTTGTCATTTCTTTCCTTTCCAAATGCTCCGCTAACTCTTTTTCAATATAATTTTTGATTTTTTCCTTGAAGATTTTTTTATCAAACTTTTGCGCTTTTTCTCGGATGTAATTTTGATCATAATCGCTGTCTCGAAATTTTTCCACCGCCGCGATGATATCTTCCGGTGTTTGTCGCTCGAAAAATATTCCGGTCTTGCCTTCCTCAATATGTTCCGGGATGTCTCCCCCGCGATAAGCAATCACCGGCCGGCCGGAAGCCATCGCTTCGATTCCCACAATCCCAAAATCATCTTCTTGCGGAAAAATAAACGCGCGACAACGGGAAAAATATTCAAACAATTCTTTGTCGCTCACTCTTCCGAGAAATTCAATATTGGCTCCGGCCATTTTTTTGAGTCGCTTCTCCTCCGGTCCGCGCCCCAAAATTTTCAAAGGCAAGCCAAGCCGATTGAACGCTTCAATGGCGATATCAAATCTTTTATAAGCCATAAAGCGTCCCACCATCAAAAAATAATCTTCTGTTTTTGGACTGATATAAAAATTATCCAGAGTTATTGGCGGATTTATGACCAAAGAATCTCGTTTGTAATATTTTTTAATTCTTCTGGCAATAAAATTTGAATTGGCGATAATTTTATCCGGTCGGTCAGCGCTGATTCTATCCCAGACACGGATATAGTTCATAAAAAATGGCACAATTTTTTTGATAAAGACGGGAAAATAAAAATCCGTCGTATATTTATGACAATCATCCCACGCGTAACGCATTGGGGTGTGCATATAACTTATATGCAACGTGTCCGGTCCGGTGATAATTCCTTTGGCATAGCTTGATGAATCGGAAAGAACGACATCAAACTGGGAAAAATCAAACTGTTCAATTGCCATCGGCATAAAGGGTGGAAAAATCCGATGACGCGTCGGAGCGAAGGGAATTTTTTGCAAATAGGAGGTTTGAATATTTTTGTTTTCAAACATCCCGTGCATCAATTTTTTATCATAGACAATCGTGTAGATCGGCGCGTGAGGAAAAAGTTCGCAAAAACATTCCAACACTTTTTCCGCGCCGCCACACTGAACCAAATAATCATGAGCTAGAGCAATCCGCATTTTTTTATTTTCTTAAAGATTTCTGCGCTTGGAAAATAACACCCCGATAGTTTTGAGACAAATTATAATATCGAGTAGCATCGACCAGTTTTCAATATAATAGAGATCCAGCTTATATTCATCTTCAAAATCCAAATCCGACCGACCGGAAATTTGCGCCATTCCGGATACGCCCGGTTTAATCGTAAGCAACCGCCGATGATATTCCATATATTTTTCAATTTCCCGCTCCTGATGCGGTCGTGGTCCAATGAGACTCATCGAACCGAAGAAAACGTTGAACAACTGTGGCAATTCATCAATGGAATATCTTTCGATAAAACCACCTACGCGTGTTTTGCGCGGATCCGCCTTGATTTTATAGAGCGGACCACGCCGGACACTTTGCGTTTCAATTAATTTTTTTTCATAGACCAGCGCTTCTTGCAACTGAGGATTATCCTTGGAGATGCAAAATTCATTCTTGAAATAACGAAATTTATAGACGAAAAATTTCTTACCATCATCTCCAATCCGTTCGTTTTTATAGACAACAGGGCCTCGACTATCAATCTTGATGGCAATAGCAGTCAAAAGCATAATGGGAGATGTGATAATGATACCGACAAGCGAAAAGATAATATCAAACGTGCGCTTGGCAATCCTTCCCCATCCATCCAGCGGAGTGTTTTTTACTTCAATAAGTGGCTGATCGCTCAATACCCCAATTTCAAATTTAAATGTTTGCAAGCCTGTTGGAATATATTTATAGACAATGTTATGAATTGTGCAATAGTCGATTAGCTTTTCTTGTTCGTCATCAGTGATTGAAGGCTCGCACAAAATTATTTCATCAATTCCCAATTGTTCCTTGATCGCCTTGATTACTTTGAGATGGGCTGTGTCGATCTGATCAATCACTTCATAACCCAAATTTTTATTTTCTTTAATCGTTCGCAAAATCACATTCATCTTGGAATTTTTTCCAATGAGCAAAACGCGATGCACGCCAATTCCCCGATTGCGTAAAAGCCATTTTTGCACCAACTGCAAAAGATATCTCGCAATAACAACGTAGGTTGTGGCCAAAAGCCAAGCAGCAAGAATAATAAACCGAGAAGAAAACCATTCCCGTTTCAAAAATATCGCCACAATGATGATCACAAGGCCAATCGAAGTGGCTCCAAAAATTTTGAGCGCTTCCTTCCAAAATTTTCTCGTTACCCGAATATCATAGAGACCCTCAAAGGCGTAAATTAAAATAAACAACGGGGTGATAATAAACACGATTCTTAAGTAAATATCAAACGGAAAAGAATAGAGCAGCGGTTTCAGCTGAATGATGCTGGGAACATTGCGAACGGAAAAAGCCGTCAGCGCAGCCAGCACAATCATTGCGAAATCAATCGGAATTTGAATAGCACTAAAAAACAATTCAGATTTTTTCATAGTTTTTCTAAAATAGAAGTTTTTATTTTTACAATTTAACCATTTATCAAAGCAAATCTATAAGCCGGATTCTGTCGAGAACAGTAATTTATCTAGCCCCGACGTTACCATCGGGGTCAAGCGGCACTTCCCGTATCTAATTAAAATACAGGACACGGCCTTGCATTTAGGTAAGGATTTAGCCGTTTCAGCCCCAAGATTACTCTTGGGATTTATCCCAATTGCTTAGGATACTTTTGTTATCGCTAACAAAAGCGTCTCTGCTCGCACCTCGCGGATCACTCCGTATGGGGATTACCCATTACCCTTCCCCGACGTAACGTCGGGGCAAATGTCCGGACTTTCCTCTCCGACATAACGTCGGAGCTACTGCTTAATTTGCTTTGATAAATAGCTAATTTAAGCCGGATTAACTCTTTTTTATCTAATATTATCCTAGCATTATCTGGGGAAATTGTAAAGCTGGCGCATTCACGAAGACGCCCCGGCGGGGCGTCTCTACAAATACAAATTTTCAAAAAATTGACGACGATATTAAAACCAGCTATAATACAATTGTTAAATTCAATGAAGCGTTGACGCGGCCTCACCAACCGCCGAGTTTCTGCCAAAAGCTGGCGAAATAGCTTAACTAAAGTGCTCCGACGTAACGTCGGAGAAGTTGGGTGGAACCACGAGTCAGAATAAAAAAGGCCCGTCCCAGAAATCTTACGTAGTGTATTTTTACATCACGTTTACAGATTTTTGAGACGGGTTTTTATTATTCGATGGAAGGTTTGTTGAAAAAATCAAAATCGAGGTTAAGTGATTCACCTCGTCGAGGTTTTCCGGTGTATCCTTCGCATTTGCGACAAAACACCACCAATGCATAACCGTCGATTTCTTCGATAATCTCCAATTTGGCCATACTGCCAATCAAATCTCCGACACGTATTCCGCATCCCCCGCATGTCATAGGAACATCCTCCGGAAAAGTTAAACGTTCCGCCCCTGGAATAATTCGTTCAAGTATGATTTTTTGCGCCATGATACTTTCCCTCCCTTTTAATGTGATTGTTTTGAAAGGTACATCATTAACCAGAATAATAATTAATAGCATTAAATAAACAATATGTCAAAAGAACAATCAAGTGAAAATTTAGAAATCTTGCGCCACTCAACTTCGCACGTTTTGGCGGCAGCAGTTTTGGAAATGTTTCCTGAGGCAAAATTCGCCATTGGACCAGCGATTGAAAACGGCTTCTATTATGATTTTGATCTGCCGAGAACTCTCATCCCGGAAGATTTGGAAATCTTGGAAGAAAAAATGCGCGCCATCATCAAAGCTAATCATCAATTTGAACAGGCAGAAATTTCTGTGGCTGAGGCAAGAGCTGATTTTGAAAAACTAGGGCAATTCTATAAAGTAGAATTAATTAACGACCTAGCAGAGGCCGGAAACGAGAAAGTTTCTGTCTATAAATCCGGTCCGTTTGTTGACTTGTGTTCCGGACCACACTTGGATTCCACCGGAGAAATTCCCGCTGACGGATTCAAGCTAACAAAAATTTCCGGCGCTTATTGGCGAGGAGATGAAAAAAACAAACAGCTACAAAGAATTTATGGCGTGGCTTTTGCCTCGAAAGCGGAACTAAAAGATTATTTGCATATGCTCGAAGAAGCGGAAAAAAGAGATCACAGAAAACTGGGAAAAGAGTTAGATTTGTTTCACATTGATGAAAAAGTTGGAATTGGATTGCCACTGTGGCATCCCAAAGGAGCTTTACTTTGGAGAATAGTTGAGGATTATTGGTATAGCGAACACCTAAAGAATGGTTATGACCTTGTTCGCTCACCGCATATTGGCAATAGAGCTCTTTGGGAAACTTCTGGACACTGGGGTTTTTATAATGCCAGCATGTATCCACCAATGGAAATCGGGCAAACATTGGAAGATAAGCAGAACAATATCAAGCCAAAAGAATCGGAAGAATTTTTATTGAAACCGATGAATTGTCCTTTTCATGTTCAAATTTATAATAACGATTTAAGGTCCTATCGTGAGTTTCCTTTACGGTGGGCAGAATGTGGAACTGTTTATCGCTATGAAAAAAAGGGAGAACTATCTGGGCTAACTCGTGTTCGTGGTTTTACTCAAGATGATGCGCATATTTTCTGTCGCATTGATCAAGTTGAGGAAGAACTAAAAAAAGTCGTTGATTTTATCCTCCATATATTTAAATCTTTTGGATTCGATACGGATTTAATCAATGTCTACCTTTCACTTCGTGATCCAAAGAATAAAGAAAAATATGCCGGAAATGATGCTGGTTGGGAGTTGACTGAAAATGTATTACGAAAAGTAGCCACAGAGAAAAAACTAAACTTCACTGAAGAAGAAGGTGAAGCGGCTTTTTACGGACCAAAACTTGATTTCAAATTAAAAGATGTGCTGGGCAGAGAATGGCAATGCTCAACACTTCAGTTTGATTTTAATCTCCCAGAAAGATTTGATATGACATTCATAAACAGCAAAGGTGAGGAAGAAAGACCATATGTCTTGCACCGAGCGCTATTTGGGTCATTTGAAAGATTTTTAGCCCTACTCATCGAACACTACGCCGGCGCATTTCCAACTTGGCTCTCCCCTGTTCAAGTGATGATTGTGCCAATTTCCGAAAAATTCAATGAATATGCTAAATCCGTAGAGACGCGATTCATCGCGTCTAATGTTCGCACCTCAGTCGACGACTCCAATGAATCCCTCGGCAAACGCATCCGCCTAGCCGAAAAACAAAAAATCCCCTACATTTTGGTTGTCGGGGAAAAAGAATTAGCTGATGAAACAGTTGCAGTTCGCAAACGTGGTGAGGAGAAAAAGCAAGAAGTAATAAAGATAGAAGATTTTTTGAAAATGGTTATGAAAGAAATTGACGAGAAGCTATAAAAGATTCTACCCATTATTCTTGTCATTCCCGCGGAGGCGGGAATCTAGTGTAAAAACTAAATTAGCTAGATTGGCCTACTATTTAGATTGGTTATTTAAACAAAACCTATTCACTGGATCCCCGCCTTCGCGGGGATGACACGTTAGGAATAGAACTTTATGCTTTACTATATAAAAACCTTCGGCTGTCAAACCCTGTAAAAATGTTCCGCATTGACGGTGCAAGTGAACTATATGAAATACTACATCAAGACCTTTGGATGCCAAATGAATATAAGCGATAGCGAACGCATCGCCGGACTTCTAGAAAAAAATAATTACACATTAGCTTCAAAAATCACTGCCGCTGATTTGGTTATTTTCAACACCTGTGGAATTCGTCAGACCGCGGAAAATAGAGCCTACAGCCTTATCCATACTTTGCGAAAAGCACGACCGGAAATAAAAATCATTCTCACCGGATGCCTCGCTAATCGCAAAGATGTACAGAGAAGATTAAAAGATAAGGTTGATTTATTTTGTGAAATTAAAGATTTTATGAAATTGGAAAATTGGATCATTAGAAATTGTTTAGAAATTAGAAATTTGAAATTAGAAATTCCGGCACAACAAGCAACACCACACTATTTAAATTATTTATCCATCAATCCTAAATATACCAACACCCATAGCGCTTTCGTGCCGATAATGACTGGTTGTAATAACTTTTGTTCTTATTGCGTCGTGCCGTATGCCCGGGGACGAGAAGTTTCAAGGCCAGATACGGAAATTATTGCCGAGATAAGAACTCTCATCAAAAACGGTTGCAAAGAAATTACGCTTTTGGGGCAGAATGTGAATAGTTACCTCCAGACATCAAATGTCCATCATGGACATTTGATGTCTACAAATTTTCCCGGACTTATTAAGAAAATCGAAAAAATTCCCAGCCATTTTTGGATCCGATTCATTTCATCACATCCAAAAGATTTTTCGGATGAATTGATCGAAACAATTACTAAATCAAAAAAAGTTTGCGAGCACATCCATCTGCCGATTCAAGCTGGATCAGATAAGATTCTCACTGCCATGAATCGCAAATACACCGCCAAACACTATTTGAGCTTGATCAGAAAAATCCGCAGTGCTTTCAAAAAATACAAACTCAATGCGCCCTATTCCATCACGTCAGATATTATTGTCGGCTTTCCTGGCGAAACCAAAAAAGATTTTCTCGAAACGGCAAGGATTATGGAAAAGGTAAAATACGACTTGGTCTATTTCGGCCAATTTTCTCCTCGCCCGGGAACAGTGGCTTGGAAGCTAAAAGACAACGTTTCCAAGGCGGAAAAAGTCCGCCGAGAAAGATTCTTGAACGATATTTTAGCTAAAACGACTTATGCCAAGAATAAAAAGTATGTCGGAAAAGTTTTGGAAGTGCTGATTGACACGAAAAAGACTGGATGCTATTTTGGCCGGACGCGCTCAGGAAAAGATGTAAAAATAACCACCGACCAAGAAAACTTGGTCGGAACTTTCATAAAAGTTAAAATTACTAAAGTAAATATTTGGAATCTTGAAGCAAGTTTACAAAAAAACTAGCAGGTAGCCCAGTTGGGCTATCCTGCTATTTATAGTATCCATTAAGTTTCCCCAACTCTTTATTGGAAATGCCCAAATGTGGGATAAATATTTTTCTTCCACACTGGGGACATTTTAGGCTCCAGCCAATAAACCAAACACCTCGATTGAGCTGTTTATCAAACTTCACTTTTTCATTCTCCACTATCTCCAATATGGTTTCGCAAAAACAACAGACAACTTTCAGATTAGCTGGCGGACTTTTGGGGAATCCATTTTCAAGCGAAAAAATACCCTCTTTGATAATTTTTGCCATCCTTCCCTCCCTAACAGTTTTATGTTAAAAACTATACTCCATGCTCTTTTTAAACTATACTTGCCATAAATGCACGTGTCAATAAAAAACCAAAAAACTAGTCGACTAACATCTCCAAAACCGCTTGCGTCGCCTCGGCGCCTTTGTTATTTTTTTCTCCAGACCGCTCCTGGGCTTGTTTGAGATTTTTGGTTGTAATTACGCCAAAACCAATGGGAATGGAAAAGTCCAGCATCACGCGCATAATCCCGCGACTGGCTTCCGAGGAAATATAGTAGAAGTGATCCGTGTCTCCCTTGATTACGCACCCAAGCGCTACGATGCCGTTGAATTTTTTGGTTTTCGCCAAACGCTGACACGCCAAGGGAATCTCAAATGAACCTGGCACCCAAACAATCTTAATGTTCTTTTTTTGGACTGAATTTTCTTCCAATGTTCGCAGAGCCCCTGCCAGCATTTTTTCCGTAATGTCAGAATTAAATCGAGCAACAACGAGCGCGATTTTTAATTTGCTTCCGTCTCGCTTTTTTTCTAAAATTTCAGTTTTTCTTTGCATAAAATTTTCTATTTCTTCAAAAATTTATAAATATACTTCGCCAAAATGTCCGTTTCAATATTCACTGCCTCACCTTTTTTAATTGTTCCTAGATTAGTATTTAAGAGCGTATATTCAACCAGCGAAATACCAAACCAATCTTTTTTTGCTTCGACAACTGTGAGACTGATGCCATCCACTGACACTGAACCTTTTTCCACAATGAGTGCCATGACTTTTTTGGGCGCTTGAATTTTCATCACCTTGGATTTTTTGATTTCTTTAATCTCAATGATTTTCCCCCGCGCATCGATGTGACCCTGGACAATATGCCCATCCAGTAATTGATTCACCGTAAGGCTTTTTTCTAAATTCACCACTCGCCCCTTCTCAAAAGATTCGGCTGTGGTTTTTTTGAGTGTCTCAGGCATATATTCAACTTCGAAACTGTCTTTTGAAAGATTTTTTACAGTTGAACAAACACCACTCACGGAAATGCTTTCACCCAATTTTATTTTCCAACCTTTCGGTTTTTTAATCACCACTAAAAAACTACCCCCTCTTTCTTTGGCGCTTTCAATTGTTGAAATTTTAGTTATGATTCCAGTGAACATATTTCAATATCTTTTTTAATCTGCACTATCAGCTCTTCATTATTTTTAAATCTTATAATTTCTCTAATTTTTTTCCCAACCTCTAGCTCGATTTTTTTGCCATAAAGATCTCCGGAAAAATCTAAAATGTGAGCTTCTAAAATATTCGTTCCCTTGCGATATACTATCCCTGCTTTATATTTTTTACCATCGACAATAGCCCAGCCGGCATATACCCCTTCTTCTATTTCTCCCGCAAATTCAATGTTAGCGGTAGGAAAGCCCAGCTTTCGGCCTTCTTCTTGCCCATGAACGACCTTGCCTTCAAAAATGTTTTTCATAGATTATAATCATTCGCATGTCCCCCTTTCGTAGCGGGGGTTCGCGAAGCGAATAACTGCTTGATTTATTACCGCCAATAGTATTATTATACACAATACTATGATAAACAGCCAAAAGTCAAAGATAATCGTCATTCTCGGCCCCACTTCCTCCGGGAAGTCTTCTGTCGCAATTAAATTAGCACGAAAATTTAACGGTGAGGTAATTTCTGCTGACTCAAGGCAAGTTTATCGCGGAATGGATATTGGTACTGGAAAAGTCACCAGCACAGAGCAGGCACTTGCGAGGCATCATATGCTTGACATTGTCAATCCAAAAACCAATTTTAGCGCAGCGCAGTTTAAGAAAAAAACGGAAAAAATAATCCAAGACATCTTGAAACGCGGAAAATTGCCCATAATTTGTGGCGGAACTGGTTTTTGGATCAAGGCTCTCGTTGATGATGTGGTTTACCCTGAAGTAAAACCAGATTGGAAGCTGCGAGAAAAATTGGGCAAAAAATCAATCGGAGATCTTTTTGCGATGCTCGAAAAACTTGATCCAGTTCGTGCGAAAAATATCGACGCCAAAAATCCAGTGAGACTTATTCGGGCGATTGAAATTTGCAAGGTGCTTGGAAAAGTACCAACCATCACAGACAGAGGTCGGACCTTAAGCACCCAAAAGGTCCGACCTCGAGCCTTTTTGCAGATCGGAATAAATCTTCCCAAAGAAAAACTGCACGAAAATATCGAGAAGCGTTTGAGGCAAAGATTTGCGCAAGGCATGATCGAAGAAGTGGAAAAACTGCACCGCAAACAAAAAATCAGCTGGAAAAAAATGGAAAGTTTTGGCCTGGGCTATCTTTGGATTGCAAAATTTTTGCAAAAACAACTCCCGAAAGAGGAGTTGTTCGAAAAAGTCTATTTAGCTGAAAAAGATTACGCCAAACGGCAGATGACGTGGTTTCGAAAAGATGAAAGAATTGTTTGGCTTGAGAAATATCAAGAAATTGAAAAAGAAGTGAAAAGGTTCACGTTTGTCATTCCCGCGGAGGCGGGAATCCAGGCACCTCAGGTAAGAAAGAAAGATAAAACGAATTAATAGAATTCAAGACTTACTGAAATAGATAACTTATTGCACTTGTAACTCGATTTTCCAGAGTTCATAATTAGCGGAACCTGGATTCCCGCCGAAGTTTATACTCGTGAAACGGGTGCGGGAATGACACGAAAAGAAAAAATTATCTTACAGTTTTTTCCGCAACAACTCCTCCGCCACTTGCGGGTTAGCCTTGCCTTTCGACACAGCCATCACTTGCCCAACCAAAAATTTCAAAGCATTTTCTTTTCCTGCCTTGTAGTCTGCGACGGACTTTTCATTTTTCGCCAAAACTTCATCAACGATTTTTTCCAATTCTCCCGCATCACTCATCTGAATCAGATTTTTGGCTTCGATGATTTGTGATGGATCGCCGCCTGTCTCATACATAACTTTCAACACTATTTGCGCGCTAGAGGAACTGATTTTTCCTTCTCCCACAATGGCGATGAGCTCAGCATAATTTTCCGGAGTAATTTTTAAACTCTCTATTCCCTCTCCGCTAGTCATCAAATGTTTCCGCAATTCTCCGACAATATAGTTGGCCGAAAGTGCCAAGGCTTTTTCCAGGGAAACGGAAAATTCCTTACAAGCAATCTTTTCTTTGATTTCATTGACCACGTTTTCAAAATAATCTGCGAGAGCCGGATCAGTTGTGAGAACCAAAATCGTATCATCAGCCAGGCCATATTCTTCTTTAAAACGTTTCACTTTTTGATCAGGCAGTTCTGGTAATTTTCTTTTCAGTTCCGTTGCATATTCCGGCGTAAACTCAAACGGCGGGATATCCGGCTCAGGGAAATAGCGATAATCATGGGCGGATTCTTTTTTTCGCTGCGATACTGTCGCATTACGATTAGCATCCCAACCACGCGTTTCTTGCACAATCTTCTCGCCTTTTTCCAACACTTCCGTCTGGCGCTCAATTTCATAGGCAATTGCTTTTTCTACAAATTTGAACGAGTTGATATTTTTCACTTCTACTTTTGTGCCAGAAAGTTTTTCTTCACCCTTTTTATATAGCGATAAATTAACCTCGCAACGCATATGCCCCTTTTCCATATCCGCGTCAGAAATTTTGAGATAACGACAAATCTGTTGCAATTTCTGGCAAAACACGCGCGCTTCTTCAGCCGTTTCAATATCCGGTTCAGTCACGAGCTCCATCAGTGGCACGCCGGCCCGATTAAAGTCCACCAAGGAATAATTGACACCTTTCGGGTGAACTAATTTTCCTGTATCCTCTTCAAGATGAATTCTCGTCACGCCAATTTTTTTTCCTAAAACATCCAAATGTCCCGCCTCACAAAAAGGCTGGTCATATTGAGAAATTTGATAACCTTTCGGGATATCTGGATAGAAATAGTTCTTGCGGTCAAACTTACTATCCAGTCTCAGTTGGCAATTCAAAGCTAGTCCTGCGAGCTGCACAAACTCAATCGCCTGAGTATTGGGCACAGGTAGTGTTCCAGGTTGCGCGGTGCAAACTGGGCAAATGTTCACATTGGGCTCCGTCTCAAGGCCAAGACCATTCTTACAAGCACAAAACATTTTAGATTTAGTTTTTAGCTCGACATGGATTTCCATACCGATGACTGCTGTGTATTTTGCCATAAATTTACGATTTATCGATTATCTCCATCTCCGCTCAATTTTCCTCTTTCCATCCTATCATACAATTTAGCTAGATTACCAGTTGCCACGTCTTCCAAGGGAATCTTAAGCTCTGTGGCGAGTTGTGCCATATACCACAAAACATCGCCTAGTTCTTTTTTGATTGCTTCGCGCGTTTCATCGTCAATCTTTCCGCCCTTGTCCCGAATGACTTTTTTGATTTTTTCCGCCACCTCTCCTGCTTCACCAGCCAGTCCTAGCGTTGGATAAATATAGTTTTCACTAGCATTGGGATACTTTGCCGTCACGCGCGATTTTTTTTGATATTCTTCAAAATTCATAGAGTTAAATTATTTTGCTTATCTTATCCCAAACTATTTTTTCGATTTCTTTAATCGGCATCAATTCTCTATTTTTAACGCAATCCACCCTCGTCCAATCATTCAATTCCTCTACGAGCCTCATCGCACTCTTTTTGGAATTATTCACATACTTTTTACTATTTTCTGACAAATCCTTTTTCCCTGCAGAATATCTCTTTCTGTTCGTGGCTTTTATTTCCTGTAATAGTTTTTTTGAAATTTCAGCTGGAACATCTAGATAGATGATTAAGTCTGGTTTGGGAATTTTGAAAACTTTAAATTCCATTTTTTCCAACCACTTCAAAAATTCTATTCTTTTTTTTGAATCTGTAATTTTGCCTCCTTGATGAATTTGGTTAGAGCTTGTATATCGGTCTGCAATCACAATAAAACCTTCATTGAGCCAGCTCTTAATCTGCTCCCTTGATTCCCATCGATCGACGGCATACAGAACAGAAGCAATGTGCGGATCAAGCGCAAGGAAATTCCCATACTTTCCCACCAAACATTCCCCAATCATTCCGCCAAAAAAATTATTGTAATATCTGGGAAAATCAATCGTTTTCACTTTGCGTCCACCTTTTTTTAACTTTTTCACTAAAAGTTTAGTCTGTGTAGCCTTTCCGCTCCCATCCGTTCCGTCAATTACAATAAATTTGCCCTGCCTACCGGCAGGCAGGCTTTTTTTAATTTTACTCATAATATTTATTTTTCCATAATATCCTGTTCACCTCTTTTTATATCAAACCGATTTGGCTCATCATCTAGATGCAAAACTAAGCCATCTTTTTCAAATAGCTCTCTGAAACTTTTGACCATTTTTAACATCTGTGCCACAAGTGTCGGATGCACGAATCTGGTTGAGCGCAATTCTGCCAGATAGGTAAGTGCCTTTATATCACCAGAAAAACGACAAGGAATTCGGTAACCCATTGCTGTAAAATATTGCTTATCTTCTTTGCTGATGTTAAGTTTCTCAATTCTTTCTTCTTGAAGCTTTATAAATTCTATTGCTTTTTCTTTCAAGTCTTCTGGCAATGAGTTAAGGCACCATTCGCTAAACCCGTGCTTACGCACCAAAAGGGGCATTCTTTGCGCAAGTGATCTATGACGCTGCAAGTCGCGGAATGATCCGAAATCCAAAAGAAATTCATAGGCTACAACGCCACATTCAGCAATTGCCATTGGCAATTCTGTTTTAGCAGGACGACTCTCAAGAACATCTTTGTAATTAGAAAGCATCCCCCTGTCAACATTATCATAGAGCAAAGAAAAATCATCCGCCTTATCATTTCGATAATAATATTTACCTTGCATCCATTTTTTATTATATTCTTCGGTCTTGGGAAATCTTTCGTGACCAAAGGAACTTGGATAAAGTTTTCCGAGGGCTTTTTCGGTTTTTTCCGCAATATCACGCACTTCTGCCAGAGGATGATGCCGAAGAAGCATAAATTCATCGGCAAACTGTCTAAAATTCATTCGCCAAGCAATATTCGTCGATGCTCCGGCTGGCAAAAAAGATCGAGTAATATCAAAAGAACGAGCTTTGATTGCTTTATCATAAATATCTTGATTTTCTCCTTCGCCTCTCACAAATTGCTTTTTTAGATGTTCCTGTACCGGCACTTGCGCTTCGAGATAAAATTTCCTCCAATCTTCCAGGATTTCTTCGCCCTCTTTTGAATTTGTTGGATCTAGAAATTTTTGTTTTGAAAAATCCACATATCTTGTCGAAGCCTCCTGACCTGAATATAGCCTCCAGTCTTGGACAGCCTTAGCTGCTAGCATAGAAATGCCTTCCAAAAAAACTGTTGCTGAGCCACAATCTCCAATTGACTTGTGGCCATATCCGACATAAAACTGCTCCATGAAATTTTCAGCGCCTTTTTCTTTGAGCATTTTCAAGTGATGTCTAATTCCGCCAGTTGAGCGGGAATGAAGAGCTTGAAGCATTGCCTCAGCTTGTCCATCAATCACCGCCTCAATATTTAAAACCAAAACGAATCCACCTTGCGATAAATTTTCAACAACATGTTTTTCCAAGATATCTTCCATAATATGTTAAATTATTTTTTAGATTTTAACTTTTTAATAATTTCGCCAACTTTGCCAATACATTTTTGCGGAGGAAATTTTCCTGCCTTCTCTTGCTTAATCATTCCCGCATAAACATTCATGTTTTTATCAATATCTAAAGCTTTCACTAAATCCTCAAGATGCTTTTTAAAATTCGCTTCTACTTCTTCTGAAGTATGAAAATCATAACCTGTATAAAAATATACCCCCTCATCGTCAATAAACCCGCGTATAGTTTTATTCATCTCCAGATCACTTTCTTCATTAATCCAGCCTTCTTCATTAAACCAATCAGCGTGAGAATCGGCGATATTTTCTTTTGCAATCTTTAAATTATCCCCCATAATCGCAAACATTCTCCTCTTTTTATGAAAATCTTTGACTGCTGAATCGTTTTTAAATCCGTATTTTTTGTCAAAATTTCTATTCATATTAAATATCTGCATAAGCCTGCATTTCGTCATTTGCCAGATCATAAACAATCCCTGCCTCTTGAAAAATTTCCTTACTTCTCGCTCCGGCGTGATAATCTTTGACACAAACTACTCTTTTGATTCCCGCATTTATAATAATTTTTGCACAAACATAGCAAGGCGTCATTTGGCAATAAAGAGTTGCACCTTCCAAAGCTATTCCAAATCGGGCAGCGTTAACAATGGCATTTTGTTCAGCATGAGTTGTTCTGATACAATGCCGACTTTCTTTTCCATCTTCATGCTTAACAGTATGCATTTCGTGGCCAATCTCATCGCAGTGCTTAATACCCATCGGAGATCCAACATATCCAGTTGATAGAATTCTTCGATCTTTCACAATAACGCAACCGGAACGACCGCGATCACAAGTACCTCTTGAGCCTACTAATTCTACTAAGCTTAAAAAATATTCATCCCATGATGGTCGTCTATATTCCTCTTTTTTTTCTTCTTCCATATTATTTTCCCTCCCCCAAATCCTTAATTATTTTATCCACCTGATGATATAGTTCCAGAAAAGTGCCTTCGTTGTTGACCACAAAATCGGCGTAGTTTTTCAAATCCTTAATTTGTGATTCGGCTTCGCGTGTGTGATCAGCTATGAATTCAGAGTACGGCTTGTGCGCGTCATCGGTATTTTCACGTCGATTTACAATTCGATGATAACGGATATCAATATTAGCTTCAAGATAAATCAATTTGAACCCTTCCAAGCTTTTCAGATACTTTATATCTTCTATACGACGCACACCGTCAATCGCCATCACCTGATGAGTGTCCGCCTCCGCATCCCGACAAACCACCATTGACAAAATGTCATCATTGAAATTCGTGCGAAAAATCGTCGAGATTTTTTGCAGATTTTCACGACTTTCCTCCAAGTGCATTCTTCTTGCCACATCACGCAATGCCGTGGAAAACCGATGCGCACTACCGCCGTGTTTTTCTTCAATATGTTTTGCCACTGTTCCCTTGCCACTAGCAATTTCTCCTGCGATGCCCAAGATGATTTTCATAGTGTTCATTTTTTAGTATTTAATTCATATCCCCTTCTCCATTAGGGAGAAGGTGGCTGAAAGCCGGATGAGGGCAAGGGCTATATGTTAAGAAAAAATAAATTTAGATTATACTTAACCTATTGCCCTTGCCCTCACCTGTCACGTGCTTGTGACATCCTCTCCCAAGGGGAGAAGAGAAAAATTGAAGAGACTATTCCATAGCCTCACCTGTCCTACGGACACCCGCCTGCAACGATAGCATTTCGGGCAGGTCCTCTCCCTAATGGAGAGGAGGAGTTATCTCACGGTCTTTTCATTTTAACCTTTTTCCCCTCTCCCGTCAAAAAACAAAAAGTCACCAAGTGTTTCCCCTGATGACTTTTTTCAGTTTTGTCAAATGCGCTATATTTTCAAATATTTCCGAATAGCAAACCAACTGCTGAGTGTCCCTAAAAATGCTCCGACTAGAATTTGCGTGCCAAAAATTATGAAAAAATTTGAAAAATAGAGCGAAAGTATATTAATACTTGGAATTAGTCGTAAAATGAATTGTTCAGATAATCTCAAAGTAACATATAACAAAAGCATCGAAATAACTGAGGCAACAAGACCATAAATAATTCCTTCAAAAATAAACGGCAAACGAATATAGGTATTTGATGCACCGACCAGGCGCATCACCTCAACCTCTTTGCGATGAGTATAGATCGTGATTCGCACTGTATTGGAAATGATCAAAAGTGAAATAATAGAGAACAGACCCGCTATTCCCAGTCCGATTTTACGCACCTCTGAAACCGTGCTATTTAATCGGTCAATTCTATCTTTATTGTCACGATAATTCACCCAGCTGATATCATCCTTAAAAGAGGCATTTTTGAGATATTCCCCGACCATATCATATTGATTGGAATTATTTGCCTGAATAACCAGATAAGAAAGCAAAGGATTTTCACCAATCTCTTCCAATGACTGCAATATTACCGGTTTTGAAGCACTGTTCTTTTTAAATATTTCCAAAGCTTGGTCTTTAGTGACATATTCCACAGTTTTGATTTCACGATAATTTTCCAAGTCTTTTTTTGCTTTCAAAATTGCCTCTTCAGGAACGCTGGCCTTGAAATAAACACTAACATTAACATTCCCCTGCATACCCTGCAAAACATTATCCGCTGTCAGTACAATCAGAAAAAGAGAGCTGATGGTAAATAAGCAAAGAAGCATAACGCTGACAGCCGCAACACTCAAATAACCATTACGAAGAAAATTGATCCACCCCCCTTTTATTGTCCTCCCAAGAGTTAAAAACATAATATTTTTTTATTTTATAATCTATTACTTCAATAAATTAACTCGGTGCTAGCAGATTTTATATTTTCCCTTAGCATCATCACAAATAATTCTTCCTTTTTCGAGAACAATAACTCTTTTTGCCGCTTTATTCACAATATCCCGGTCATGACTAGCCAAGATTACTGTTGTGCCTAACTTATTAATCTTCAAAAGTAGTTGCATAATTTCCAGGGAAGATGCTGGATCGAGATTGCCGGTCGGTTCATCGGCGATAATGACCAGCGGTTTGTGAATAAGTGCTCTCGCCATTGCCACGCGTTGTTGCTCGCCACCAGAAAGCTCATGCGGAAATTTGTTTTGCCGATCGCCAAGACCAACAATTTCCAAAATTTGCGGAACATCTTCTAATATTTCTTCCCGAGGAATACCGCAAACTTCCAGGGCATAAGCCACATTTTCAAAAGCGGTTTTCTTATTCAACAACTTAAAATCCTGAAAAACTGTTCCGATACTTCTTCTGTGTGCTGAAATATTCCTGCGACTGATACTGTCTAGCGGTTTTTCACCAAAAAACACTTGCCCCTCGGTTGGCGCCTCTTCGGCATAAATCATCTTTAAAATTGTAGATTTTCCGGCACCACTAACCCCCACAATAGAAACAAACTCGCCCGCTTTGATTTCCAAGTTAATATCTTGCAAAGCGACATAATCGTCCTTATAGATTTTTGAAACTTTATCAAATTTAATCATCTTTGTTTTTTTGTTAGATTATCTCCCGAGACTTTTTTATTATACACCACTCTTTAAATATTTCAAATAGCTTTCCATTAGCTCCTTCAAATCCCCCGCCAAAACCTCATCCGCATTGGCCGTTTCCCATTTTGTCCGATGATCCCTGACTAGCTTATAGGGATGAACGACGTAGGAGCGAATTTGACTGCCCCATTCGGCACTCGACTGTTCTCCACGCAACTTCCTTTTTTCCGCCTCGACTTCTTCCAAATATTTTTTGTGTAATTTAGCTTTCAATATTTTCATGGCCTGCTCTTTGTTTTGCAACTGACTCCGTTCATTTTGGCAAGAAGCGACGGTTCCTGAAGGAATATGTGTAATGCGCACGGCGCTATCAGTTGTGTTCACGCTTTGTCCGCCCGCGCCGGAAGAGCGATAGACATCCACCCGCAAATCTTCCGAGTTGATTTTTACTTCCTTAATTTCTCCGATGATTGGCAAAACTTCCACTGCAGAAAAAGAAGTTTGGCGCAAATTGTCTGAATTAAACGGTGACAAACGCACCAAGCGATGCGTGCCCATTTCGCTCTTGAGATAACCATAGGCGTAAGCGCCAGTTACTTCCAGCGTTGCGCTCTTTATTCCTGCTTCTTGTCCACGGGTTTCATCAACCAACTTCAACTTGAAATTATTTTTTTCACCCCATCTAAGATACATTCGCACTAGCATCTCTGACCAGTCCTGCGCGTCCACGCCACCGGCGCCGGAATAAATATTGAGAATAGCATCATTAGAATCATATTCTCCGTCGAGCAAAGTTTTGAATTCCGACTCATTAATCTTTTTTTCTACTTCGGCTATTTTTTGCTCCAACTCCTTTTCATCTTGCGACGTTTCAATCATTTCAGAAAATTCTACCAATTCATCCAGCTCCTTTTCTATGCTTTCGAGAGAAGCTATTTCTACTTGTAACCATTCCAGCTCCCGCATCACCGCAGAAGCTTTTTGATTATCATTCCAAAAATCCGTCGCACGCGACCGATCTTCCAGTTCTAAAATTTTTTGCTTCTTTTGAGGATAGTCAAAGACAGTCCCGAAGATTCGGGAGTTTAATTTTTAGCTCTGCGATTTTTTTTGAAACATTTTCCATAAAGTTATTCCATCAGCAGTATTCCTAACATTAGCCCAATTCCGACTAAAAAAGCAAGCACCTGAAAAACACCTTTTTTGGCTCCATTTTGCTTATGTAATTCTGGAATAAGATCTGTGCCGGCAATATAAATAAATCCTCCGGCTGCAAAAGGAATTAAAAATCCCTCCACTCCATCAGTTTTAAAATTAAACGCTAAAATCAAAAGAGCGCCGAGAACTGCTGTAAGCGCGGTCAAAAAATTCAAAAATAAGGCCTTTCTACGGCTAAATCCTCCATAAATCAATGAAGCAAAATCACCGATTTCTTGTGGAATTTCATGAAATACAACCGCAATTGTTGTGGCAATTCCTATTGGAATGCTTACGAGATAGCTGGCACCAATTACCATCCCGTCAACAAAATTATGCAAAGAATCTCCAAATAAAATAATATAAGAAAAAGGATGCGGATGTTTTTCGCAAGGCTCCTCGTGGCAATGACGCCAATGAATCACTTTTTCCAACACAAAAAAAACCAAAATGCCGGAAAGGATGTAGAGTGAAACAGAAACATTACTCTTGGAATCTTCATAAGCCTCGGGAATAAGATGAATAAAGGCATCGCCCATGAGCGTTCCCGCTGAAAGACTGACGAGATAAATCAGATATTTATACAGCTTGTCGCGATCAATCGACAATGTGAAAACCCCGACTAGCGAAATCAGACTAACAATAGAAACAGAAATTAAAGTGTAGATCCAAACCATAATAAATATAAAATTAAAAAATCATTTAACTGTAATTACACCTAGCTACACACCTCGGAGGTGTGAGAGGCATGCAGCTCTTTTATAAAAACTGCTTAATTAATTCTATGTGTCCCACTTCCGCTTGCATAATTGCTCCGAAAAACTTACGCATATGCGCTTCACTCGCTTCTCCGGCAAATTTTCGATACAGCCCGATAGCATGATCTTCCAGCTCGATGGTTTTTTTGAAATTCTCAAAATCATCGCTAGAGCAATTTTCCATTTTTATTTCCGGCATTGCAATGTTTAGAAGTTTTGTCGCGATAATCGCATGCTCCAATTCCACTTTTGCCAAACGCTTATACATCTTCATAATTTGATAATCCCTTGCTTCTCCCGCCATGCAAAGATAAATCGCATTCGCTTTTGTTTCCAATGCCAATGTTTCCATTAGATTTTTCTTGGACAACTCGCTAATCTCAGTTTTAATCTCCGCAATCGGCTCGGCTTCCGCACCGTTTTTAATAAAATTCCCTTTCGCTCCACAAAAAGGACAATCGCTCGGTTTTTCAACGCCAACATAGGCGTCTCCACAAATTTCACAGATGTATAGATTTACCCCGCTAGAATTTTCCATAAGCTTATAATACGATTAATTATTAGTTCGGTCTTACTCTGCACCACCAAACACAGAAAACTATTTCTGGCTGGGGTAAATATGGTTGAACTATTTTAAAATTTAATATATTATGAATTAGTGCCATCTTAGCTCCCTCCAAAGACGGGCAGGCAGTTTCCGAGCGGCGGTATCGCTCGCCCCTCACCATTTACGCCGATGTAGCTCAATTGGTAGAGCAACGGTATCGTAAACCGTAGGTTGCCGGTTCAATTCCGGCCATCGGCTCAAATGGTGAGGGGTAAACAGGTCGTCCCGCTCAGGCGGAACAGATGGCTCAGAAAGATTACTTGAGTTTATTTTGTGCTATTTCAGTTCCCTGCCAGATGACTCCAATAAACTCTTTATTTTTTATCAGAGCGTCGTAGTATTGAGAATCACCTCCACTCTTTTTTCATTCATCGGAATCTTGCCAATGAACAGCTGGGGAAAATATTCCACTTCCGCTTTTTCAATATTAACATAGGTTTTCAGATACTCCGCCAATTCATCATTATTTTTCCCTAAAATATCTTTTTTTAGTTTTTCCAAATCGATATTGGGTTGCATCACGTTCGAAGCATGCGCATTGATTTCAATCGTACCAAGTTTGAAATCAATATTGGACTTTCCATAATCAATTAGGATTGTGCCACTATCAATATTAATTTTCCCATTGCCCGATTTGGCAATGATTGAATTGGCGATTTTTTTAATGTCTCCCTCAAAAAAAACCAACGCACGCGCATGCGCTTGGGCTTTTATCTCAAAACTGTCTGCCGTCTCTCCTTCTGAGTTGGATACGCGATAAACGGGCTCATCGATGATGATTGCGTCATTCAAGATAAGCATTCCTGCTTGCGCGGAATTTTTTATTTTCTGCTTAACTTCATCGGTTATTTCCAAAGAAATCTTATCTTTGGCATCACTAATATCCTTAACGGAAACCATCTTAACCGAATCGTTGCCATTTCCTCCGCCAGTCATTGTGACAGAAGATTTGGCATAAATCTTAGCATACTTCTCGTTTCCGCTATTTTTAAACCCAGGAATAGTAAAATTGGTTGCTCCGATATTATAGTTATCTCCCGATTCATCCGCAACCACATCCGCCTCCACTACGCCCGGCTTGGTTTCTCCCTCGACTTTTGTCGTTCCGGGAATCGTCACTCCCTGAACTAGACGAAATATTTTTTGGTCTTCGCTCAAAAACCTTGTCGTTGCCACAAGCGGTTGAGGAGAAGAGCTAAATTCGTTGTAAATTGTGATTTTCCCTTTAGCTTTTTGATTGGAAACATTTTTTAATCCGGTCGCATCGAAAGTTTTTGCCACTTCTTCATCAAATTCCATCAATTTTGCCGGAATAATTGATTTATCATAATCGATACTGTCATAGTTAGTATCTCCGCTAATTATCATGTCGGCCGATTTAATTTCTTTCTTGGCAAAAATAGTGATCGTCGCCTTGGGTAAATATAGATAAGCGCCATATAGCAACCCTCCCGTAAGGGCAATTGCCCCAAAAATTGCGACTATTTTCAAAAATCCTCCTCCGATTTTTTGGGCAATTTTTTGCTCTTTGTCGGCATGGCTTTCCCTGCCTTTATCGGAAAAATTGTTAGCATAAAAAAACTTTTCCAACTGATCATCTTTCGGTATTTCTTTTCGCCTAGCCACATATTCACGTTGATTATTTTGCGTATCGCCTTTCAAGCTTTGGCTATAGGGTATCTCTGAAAAATCTTGATCCGACGTTAAAGAGGTCGGATTTGCCGAACGCACAGGAGCAGCCATGTCCATTGAAAAAGAATTATTTTTTTTCGGACTCGGCTCTTCACTCAACATCGCTCCACCATTCGCATTTATTTTTCGACTCCTATTCATGCTGACTTCCGGAATCGTTTCTCTTTCCTTTAATTCCTCCAAACCCTCCCAACCCACTAAGGGCGCTTGCTCTTCCGTGGGCATATCTGTCCGCAACGTCTTGCCTGTCGATACTAACTGATTATCGCGAACAGGCCTTTCAAGCGAATTTGTTTGCGAAGAAGGATTTTCGTTTCCGGCGTTGGAAGCAAAATAATTGGCAGAACCAATTTTTTCCAAATCTCTTTTTCTGCGAGAACTGATTTGCGCCAATTCAGTCGGGTCTATTTCTTTTTTAAACTCTTTTTTCAATCGATGCAAATTTTCATCATCAACCGTCGCGAAATCTTCCCCATCATTTTCCAGTTTTTGCTGAAGAAAAATTCCCGCTTTTTTAATAAGCATTTTTCCTAATTTATCTTGAGTAACGATGCTAATTTTCAACCCCAAACTATCCGCTTCTTTTCGCAGTAATTTCAGATTAACAATACTTTGGATAAGAAGCGCTCTTTTTGGCACAACGATTACCGCTTCCGGCGCTTCCGCTTTTCTTAGTTTTTCCACAATCGAAGTTATCTCCTCATCGATGTCGATATAAAATGTTTGATGCATATATGTCTGAACCACTGATTAGCACATGAACGCGCTGATTTCACAGATTAAATCATGTGTAATCAGAGTAATCAGTGTTAATCTGTGGTTCTGAATTATTTTTGTATCATCTTCACTGCTCGCCTTAGAATTCCCGCGAGCACTTTTTCTTCTCCCACCAACTCAATCACCAAATTAGCCAATCCCATTGGAGTAATGTCTTGCGGATCACGCAATTCTCTTGTTTCATCAAAGATATTCACCACATCTTTCGGTTGCAGAAAGCTCACTTCTACCTCTCTGGCAAAAGGCAAATTCTTTGTCCACGCCGAAGTCATTAAAGCTTTTTTGATTCCTGGTAATCCGGATCCGCCGCCACAAAGAAAAATTTTACTGGGCAATAAATCATTTTCCGAAAATTCTGATAGTGACAATTCTACACCGGAAAGCCAAACATTGCAGTCATCGGCAAACATTTTTTCAATTTTTACGGAAACATCTTTTCCGAGCTTTCCTTCGGCATACCTGATTTTGAAACTTTCCGCTTCTTCAAAACTGACACCCAGCTCAGTTGCCAATCTTTTTGTGAAAGCCCGTCCGCCTAAAGCAAACATTTTTGTGCCCTCCAATCCACCATTACGCACCAAGGCGATATCCGTCGTTCCTCCGCCGATATCAATAAAAATGGCACTAAAATCAACAATATCATCTACCCCCATTGATTTTGCCACAGCATAAGGCTCTGCCGCGATAGACAATAAATCCAATTTCAACTCATCTGCAATTGTCTGTAATGCGCCGAGGTGCACCATTGGAGCATAAGCATTAAACACAGAAATAGAAACATCTTTACCTTGAAAGCCCAATGGGTTGGTAATTTTATACCCGTCAATTCGCACATCCACAATCGCCGCATTAATTAGTTTTACCTCAATTTCATTATGCCCCGTTTCCCAGGCGAGTTGTTGCCGGATACGATCAAAGGCTTTCCATTGGACTTTTTGGATAATATTTTTCAGTTCCGGAAAATCAATTCGCACTTCCGGTCTGATTCTTTCGTAATGCACCGTGGTAGTAGTTCCCTTGACCAATTCGCCCGCAATTCCCACGATAGCTTTTTGCACTTTTTTAATCCCCGCCATCTTCGTCGCCGTTTCAATCGCTCGCCGACAATTTTCAATCACACCCGATATGTCGGAAACTGCTCCACTATGCATATCTTTCAATCCTTGACGAGATCTTCCGACACCCCTAATAATTCCCACGCCATTTTCCTTATCCACCTTGAAAACAAGCGCCTTGACTACTTCCGTTCCAATATCAAGCGACAGATAATAATCTGCCGAAGAATTTCTCGCTCCAAAAAATTTTGAAAAAATTCCCATTAAAAAAATTCTCTTAAGCAAATTTCTCTGCTGGTTTTATTATAAAACAAAAACTGATTTATCACAAATCGGTTCCAACCATTTTTTTTCGACTTTTCAGATACATTGGCAAGGCAGTGAAACTCAGGGCCATTTGCAAAAAACGCCCCAAAATTGCCACAATAATAATCAGCGAACTGTTCACGCCGAACAGTCCGAAAAAAGTCACATAAGCCCATTCTTTGAGACCAATATTGTTGATTGTGATCGGAATTGAAGACACAATCGTAATAAGAAAGATGACGGAAAGATAATTAAGCAGGCTGATGTGAACACCCAGGGCAAGCATAAGCACATAATTTGACATTGCCATTCCAAAAAAAGTAAAAACACAACCCCAACCAATCGCTCGCCAAAGCACTCCATGATCATGGCTATAGGCTTCGAGTTCACGCAAAAAGTGCAGAATTTTTTCCGGCAAAAAACGCCCCGCTAGCTTTTGTAAATAGGCGATTTTTTTGACTCTCATTAAAATCAAATCAAAAACAAGCGAACCAATAATAGCCAAATTCATGAAAATCAAAAGATTGTTTTTGAGAACTATCTCTAGATTTAAAAGACTAAAGAGCAAAGCCAAGATCGTGGCAGCAATAAGACCGGTGACGCGATCAATCACTACCGTCGAAGCTGCCTCGGCATATTTTTTTTCCGGTCGACCAATTTGATAGGCTCGATAGGTATCGCCGCCAAGGAAAGACGGCATAAAATTATTCACAAAAGTACCGGTCAAATAAAATTTGAAATAATCAAAAAAAGGCTGATTGATGCCTTTGAATTTTGCTAAAAGTTGCCATTTATGCGAAGAAACGACCATCCCAAAAAGCACCAAAAACAAATACAGCGCGACCTGCCAAATCTGCACTCTTTGCAAATAGACCCACGTCTGGGCCCATTCCACCTTGAAAATGACCCAGGCCAAAAGCCCCAAACTGATTAATAATTTTAAAGTAAATTTGGCTATTTTTTTGGGCATTATTTTTTAACGATTTTTTTATAAACTTCAAAATATTTCTGCGCCACACTTTCCCAGCTCATTTTTTCGGCAATTTTGCGACTCTCAATCCCCATCTTTTTTGTTAAATCGGGATTGTTAATTAATTTTTCCAGTTTTTCGGCAATATCATCACTATTTTTTGCCTTAACCACGAATCCATTGACCCCATCTTGCACAAGTTCATCTGTTCCACCCGCCGAAGTTGCAATTATAGGCAATCCGATTGCCACGGCTTCAAGCATTGCGTTACTCATGCCCTCATAGACCGGAACGAGCGCAAAAACTTGTGAGTCTTGGGCAAGCTTAGCAATCTCATCATGATTAACTCTACCCGCAAGCTCAACGTGATTTTCCAATTTTGCCTCCCTGATTTGATTTTCCAAAAAAACTCGCTGATCACCCTCCCCAACAATTTTTAAATTGATTTGTGAATATTTTTTATGCAACAACTCAACTGCACCCACTAAATAATTTAATCCTCTGCGAGGAATCAATCGAGAAATAGAAATTATTTGAAATTTATCCGAATCTGCTTCAGAAGAGTTTTTGGGCGTAAATTCATTAAGATCAATTCCATTAAAAATTATGCCGATTTTTTGTTGAGGATTGGAATTGAGAGCAAGCTGTCTCAATCCTTCACTATTAGCAATAACTTCTCTTGCTTCTTTCCAGATATACTTTATCAACGGAGTCAAGAACTTATACATTAAGGAAAAGCGTGCTGCGTTATAGCCGGGAACATCTGCTCCGCGCAGAGAAACCACGTAGGGAATTTTATAGAATTTTTTGATAACGAGAGAAAGGAACCCACAAGGTATGGCAAAAAAAGAATGCGTCAAATCATATTTGTTTTTTCGCAATAACTTTTTAGAATAAAAATAGGCCTTAAAAGAATATTTTAGAATATCTTTATTGGATTGATAGAGTAAATTTTTATTATCTTTTCCGATGGGTAATTTATGGATTGTAATGTTTTTACCAACTTTTTCCAAATGAAACTGATTGTCAGGAGAAGCCGTTACGACATCAATTTCTATTTCGGAAAATCTAGAAAATTCTCTCATTATATAGAAAGTCGCATTAGCCGCTCCTGCTCCGAGTGGCGGATATTCATAGTTAAAAAACAATACTTTCATATTTTAAATCACGGTTATCGTTTAATCATGCAAATCATGGTTTAAGACAAATTAGCGCGACCAATTGAGTGATATTCAAAGCCAAGCTCCTTCATTTTTTTTGGATCATAGAGCAAACGTCCATCAAAAACCACCGGAAGTTTCAAGCGTTTTTTGATCTCATCAAAATCAACGCTTCTGAATTCTTTCCATTCAGTAATCACAAGCAAGGCATCGGCGCCATCGATTGCATCATATTTGCTTTCAAAATAAGTGATACTCGGATTGTCACCAAAATATGCCGGTGTTTTCGCCATTGCCATTGCTTCCGGATCATGAACTTGAATTTTTGCTCCATGACTAATCAGTTCGTTGATGATTGTAATAGCGGAAGATTCGCGCATATCATCCGTTCCCGCTTTGAATGCTAACCCCCAAACAGCAAATATTTTGTCTTTCAAGTCATTACCAAATTTATCAATCACCATGCTGGCGAGAACTTTTTTTTGCTTTTCATTTGTCGCAAGAGTTTGCCTAAACATTTCGGCCTCATAACCATAATCCTTGGCAATTTTTATAAGCGCTTTAACGTCTTTCGGAAAACAACTTCCACCAAAACCCGGACCGGCATAAATAAAATGCTCACCAATTCTTGGATCTGCGCCAATCGCTCTTCGCACATGATTAAAGTCAGCGCCAACACGCGCGCAAATATTCGCCAGCTCATTACTGGTGGAAATTTTAACCGCCAAAAAACTATTTGCCGCATACTTAACTGTTTCAGCTGTTCTGGGATCCATGGCATAGAAACGACTTTCTCTGCGCATAAAAGGCGCGTATAATTCTTGCATTGTTTCAATTACTTTTGGATCATCCGCACCGACCACCACCCGACTTGGTTCCATAAAATCCTTAACTGCCGTTCCTTGCGCCAAAAATTCCGGATTACTGACAACATGAAATGAAATATCCGAACCGCGTTTTTTTTGCTCTTCGACAATTGTTGCCTTAACTAAATCAGCCGTGCCGACAGGAACAGTCGATTTGTCCACCACAATCAACGGATGATCAATCAGCTGCCCGATTGAACGAGCAACATCGAGAACGTGAGTGAGATCAGCGCTACCATCTTCATTGGGCGGAGTGCCAACAGCAATAAACAGAATATTACTCGCCTTTAAGGCTTCTTCAAAATTTGTCGTGAAGCGCAAAGTTTTGGCTTTTAAGTTTTCCCGCACCAGCTCATCCAAATCATCTTCGTGGAGTGGCGCATTGCCAGAACTAAATTGATCAATTTTATTTTGATCATTGTCCACACAAATAACCGTGTTGCCCATCTCAGCAAAACATGCACCGGTGACTGAACCAACATAACCCGTTCCAATGACTGCAATCTTCATGAGTTTCTCTACGAATTACCTGCCAGCAATGCTACGCATAGCGTTGCAGGCGGGCGAATTTGCGCTCAATAATTAGCGCAAAAGCATCCGTTTTAGTTAGTAAATTATTTTTTAGCTTTCGATTATTTCTTTGATTGAATAATTCATATGCCCTTGGCTTTTGTAGTAATTTTTAATGAGAATGTCCGCCAGGAGTCCAAAAATAAACAACTGAATGCCGATAAGCACCAAAAATATTCCCATTAGTGGCCAAATTTTATCCGAAAGCGAAGTCTGAAAAAATAGCTTCATCACCGCCATCCAAATCAAAATTAGAAATCCCGCGAAAGACAAAACTATTCCACTGCCACCAAAAAGATGCAAGGGGCGATTGGCGTATTTGCGCCAAAACCAAATCGAAACCATATCGACAAAACCCTTCACTCCCCGTCGCCAGTTATATTTCGTCACCCCATGCACTCGCGGATGATGACTGACCTTTACTTCACCAACCTTAAAACCTTGCATTTCCAAAATAGCCGGAATAAAGCGATGCATTTCCCCAAAAAGATCCACGCCCACGAAACATTCTCTCTTATATGCCTTGAGACTGCAACCGCTGTCATGGATTTTATCTTGAATGAGAATTTTTCGAAGCAGATTGGCACCGCGCGAAAATATTTTTTTGCTCAAGGGATCTTTCCTTTGCCAGCGCCAACCAGCGATAATGTCATAACCTTTTTTCATCTCTTCCAAAAGTAGCCCAATATCCGCCGGGTCATTCTGCAAATCACCATCCATCATGACAATAATATCGCCTCTAGAGGCTTTGATACCGGCATCAAAGGCGGCGGTTTGACCAAAGTTTTTGCGAAAGTTGATGAGGCGAAGCGGAGAAAGTCCTTGACACTCATCGGCTGTTTTATCTTTTGAACCATCGTTAATGAAAATTATCTCAAAACTTTTTCCTAACTTCTCACACGCCTCTTTGATACGCCTGTGCATTTCAATCACATTTCCTTCTTCATTATAGAGCGGAATAACCACGGAAAGATCTTTTTTTTCTTCCATAAATCGATTGATTAATAATTATTTAACTCTCATTGATTATAGCACTTTCTTTTTTCTTGTGCAATTCAAAGAACGACGATATGGCCGTGAAAATCATCAGATAATAAGCCCAAATCGCGCTCATTTCCGCCAAATCATCTTTCTTAGTGGCAAGCAAAATTGCCGTCGCAATAAGCAAAATTATCGCCCCAAAAGCCACGAAACGGCTGGAAATCGGATGAAGTAATAGCAGAATAAACAAGCAGAAAAATAGCGCATTGACAATTTCCCACTGGAAATAAACCGCCATGCCGATTGAAAGCAAAACCAGCAAAGCTTCCAGACAAATTTTGAGAGAAATTTTATTGATTAATTTTTTGAGCATAATTATTTTATAGTAATTATTCGTATGTCCCGTTTTCGCCCGCCGGCAACTCTATGCATAGCATTGCGGTCACGGTAGCACGGGTTCGCTAAGCGAATAACTTATTTTATTTTTAAATCTGCGGTGATTTTCAAATTTTTTAGTGCAAAAAATTTGCCCGTGCTCGCATCGTTTGGATCATAGCTAATTTTGAAATAAATTGTCTGCGCCTCTTTCGCGGGAACAATATCCGCGTTAAAAACTTGCACCATCTCTTGCTTGATTGCTTGATTGATGTCGCTTAGGTCATTGATTGTCGAATCGGTATTGTCTCCATTGGTATTCTCCGTCAAAACTGACGGATCTGCCAGCGGATCAACACTAGCATTAGTGACCGTTTCCGCTTTTTCCGAAGATGGCAAATCAAACCAATTGCTTTGATCAAAGGAATAGCTAACCCTAACCTTTCTCCAACCGGCTCTGATTTGTGTGGCGGAAAAATTCATTTTGCTGATTGGATGAAGTGTGTTCACGACGTAGCTGAAACCGGCGCTATCTTTGGCAGGCGCATAAATTACCTTGTCATTTTCACTAAACTCCGTGCCGGGCGATGCCGTTTCCAAATCAAATAAATCCACAAATTTCCCTTTCGTCGCATAGGAATATTTTCCCATGCCATTGCCCAAATCTTCCATTTTAACGCCATTGAGAATTTTCTCGCCCTGCTCAAAAGAAAGCTTCGCGCCAAAAACTTTGAAATATAGATCACCGGAAATTAAAGATACTTCCTTGTTTTTTTTCACCACCACCGAACCTGCCGGATAACTCTTGCTCTCAGCGCTGCCCAATGGTTCCAAATAATTTTGTTTGCCGACATCCACCTTGGAATTGTCCAGACTGATGAGATAATATTTATCTTTTTTCAGTATTCCAAACAATGGAAAAAGAAAAGAACCGTCTGCCTCGCGATATTTCTCAATACTGCCGACAGAAAAAGCCAGATCGCTAATTATTGGACCGGAGATGAAAATTTTTTCTCCGTCATATTCAACTTCGCGCAAACTCAAGACATATTGCCGACTGCCGGGATTGAAATTTTTGTTGATATCAATCTTCAGTGCTACTCCGGCAATCATCGCTTCTTTCGCTTGAAAAACTTGCCCCAGCGCAACTCTGCTTTCTTTTAGCGAAGAAAAAGCATCATTAGAAACCAATTGACTCGCTTCAGTCTCCGATATAATCGCTTCTTCGCTAAGTAATTTTCCCGAAAAGTCACTCAGGCATTTTCCGTCGACACACGACTCAGTTGTTTTTTTGTGATTGGCATAAAGTCCATAATTTATCACAAAGGCCATACCCAAAAACATACCCGCCAAAAAGAACCGCGTTTCCGTTTTAATAAAATTGATGGTTTTTTTCACTAAATTATTTCGCATCTTTTTCTTTTTGTTTAGCCCCAATGTCATAATTTTTTTCTTTCCAACAAATCAGCGAAAAAATTGAAAGGAGAATTGCCGAAAGCGAGATTATTCCACCGAGATAGAGATAACTCTGGGGGCGATAGTAGAGACCGAGGGCGATTTCACTGTTTTTTTCAGTCGGACAAGTTTTTTGCACAACACCGGGATTGAGCAAAAATGCGTTAAGTCCGGCATCTGTCATGCGGTGACTTTCTGAAGGAAAAATATTTTTTTTGAAAAGCAAGTCATACCAATGCGTGTTGCGACAAATCACTTGCCAATCAGGATGATAATTTTCGGAAAAATTGATCCACACAGGATTTGTCAAATTTTTGAGCGTAAAATTCCAACGTGCGGGATTCTCTAATGAATATTCCACTGTTTGAAAATCAATCTCGCGCTGAATTGTTTCCAGCTCATGGGTGAGATAAACTCGCGGTCGCACTTTCAAATTTTCAAAAATCAGTTTATGCTCCAATCCCAAGTCCAGTTTTTTCCATTCCGGATTTGCCAACATATTTTTCACTGCGAATAAATTGCCCGGACTGGAAATCAAATAGCGCACCGCCGACTGAGAAAGCAAGCGCGTGGCAAAATTTTCCGAAAAAAATAATTGGTTTTTTTCATCACCGCCCGGCTCACCACCTTGTAGATCGGCGTAATTTTTGATTTTTTTCCAGTCGGTTCTTCTTGTCACGATTTCATTTATTTTGGGACGATAAGTGGAATAGCTAGCCCACATCGAATCAGTCGGATTCCAAAGAGTGCGAAATGAGCCGGTCTGTAAAAAACCATAATTGCGAATTTTTTGATCATCGACGTCAATTTTTCGCGGAGTAAAAATACTCGACATTTCTCCAGTTAAAATTGGCTTTGTATTCCAAAGAAAAATAAGACTCGCTCCCAAAAATACGGAGTATTTCAGAATTTTTTTTTGTCCATACTGTTCAAAAATATGACTCACGAATGCTCCAATAAGCACGGAGTAGGCCAGCGCAATGGCAAAATAGAATTTGCTCGCTTCGCGAAAAGCATTGAAACCGGGAAAATTTTGATGTAACCAAATATAGGCATCTTTCAACGGCCAGGCGTTTTGTTTGGAAACAAAAACAGCGACCAGAGAAACAGCAAACCAAAAAATGATCTTTTCATTCTTCCGATGGAAGTAGGCGCCCAATGTAACCATTAGCGGAATCAACCAAAAATAAACCGGAATTTTTTGATCATCAAACCACCTTGGCTCTCCTCCATTCCAAAAAGGATGAAAAAGTGTCAACGCTTCTCCCAAATCAAGTGAAAAATTATTATCCACCAAAGGTCGAGTAACAACCTCATTGGTCCCTAATGCTCCCGTCATCACTGTTGGTATAAGCCAAAAAAGATTGAAAACTAAAAGTAAACTGAAAAAAAGTGCCATAGCGGAAAAATTTTGACGGAAAAGTATTTTCTTTTGCGCCATTCCCTTTTGCGCAAGAAGTAGCCAAAACGGCAAAGCCAAAAGAATAAAAAATAGAATATAAAACACACGAAAATCATAACCGCCCACAATAAGACAAACCAGCGCTGAGGCAATGAGATTTTTTTTATCTCCGACGTTGTACTTGTCATGCCATAGTCCGCCCTGAGCGGACGAAGGAGGATCGAAGTAGCGCCAAAAGAAAAACATGGCTAAGAGCGCAAATGTTCCGGCCAAAGACAGTCCCAAATGACCCTGCGTATTAATTGCCAGATAATAGGTATTAAAAGAAAAGACTAACGCGGCCACAAACGCTCCCATTTTGTTTTTTAACACTTCCCTGGCAAGAAGATAACTAAAAAGCGGGGTGAGAAAAGCAAATGGCCAGAAAATAACAAATTTATCGGAAATATTCGAATCAAAACCAAAGACACCGAAAAGTCCCGACAAAAGATTGGCTGTCCACACCCAAATCAATAAATTGGGAGTGCCAAGACCAAATTGCGCGTTCCAGGCCGAATAATGCAAAAAATCGCGCGTAACTTCCGAAAATTGAAACCAATAATCGGCGTGAGTGAAAATGGCGAAAGAAAGCCAAGCACGATAGACCGTAGCTGAAATTAAAATCAAAAGCCAAACCGGCCAATGGGTTTTCGTCAAAATTTTAAGTTTTTGAAGATATTCCTGCATTATCTTCAGTGTAGCATTTTTTTGAATTTGGAGCAAAACATCCCCCATTGCTAAGACGTCGCTTTCTTGCTTTAATAGAAATAGACCAAAGTGGAGCTTATACCGAAGTAACTTGATTAATGGCACTTCGCAACAGGGACTAAGTCCCCAATTGGGGACTTAGTCCCTCTCAGCACGGAACACTTTAAGTTAATTTGATATTACATGTGAGTCTTTTCAAAATAGCTTTTGATATGCAAGACCAAGCTCAAAAAATTTTTATTGTCATTCCCGCTTTTAATGAAGAAGCGGTAATTGAAAGCGTGATTCGCGAAATCCAAAACCATAATTACACCCACTTAATCGTCGTAGATGACGGTAGCTCAGATAAAACGGCGGAAAAATCCGCTTCACTGGAAAACGTCATCACACTACGTCATAAAATCAATCGAGGCAAAGGCGCCGCCACAAAAACCGGCATCGAGGCGGCTAAACTCTTGGACGCTGACATTATTGTCACCATTGATGGCGACGGACAACATGATCCGGCGAACATTAAAAATCTTATTAAACCCCTTTTACAAAAACAGACTGACGTGACATTGGGAACCAGGCTACTCGATTCCGCAGGGATGCCATATTATAAAATTATTCACAATAAAATCGGCAATTTCATCACTTGGTATCTTTTCGGACTCTGGGTGACGGATAGTCAGTCCGGTTTTCGCGCCTATTCCAGAAAAGCCGCCGAAAAAATCAACACGCTAGGCGACCGCTATGAATATGAGAGTGAAGTCATTCGCGAAATTTATATTCACAAATTAACCTTCCAAGAAATTCCGATTAACGTCCGCTATACCGACTATTCAATGAACAAATCTCAAAAACAAAATTTTTGCAACGGCATCAAAACCGTCGGAAAAATGCTCTGGAAGATTTTCGCCTAATTATTTTTTTAATCTCAATTTTATGTCCACCACTTTTCATCTCTATCAAATCATCGTGCTTGGAGTTTCTTTTTTTATGCTCTATCAAGGCACGACCAATTTTTTCAAAGGCAAAAGCGGTCAAACATTGTTCAAACTGCTAGTGCGCTATATCGTTTGGGGCGGAATGATCGTTGTAACTTTTTTTCCCAACATCACTTTTCTCATCGCCAAATCGGTCGGCATCATCGATAACATCAACGCCGTCATTCTGACAGGGTTTCTCCTTATTTTCCTGATGATTTTCAAACTCCTTTCCGCGATTGAACGGTTGGAACAAGGCGTTTCGGAGTTGACACGCAAAGAAGCCTTGAAAGAAATTGAGAAATAAGTCAATGAAAATCTCCATTATCACTCCTTCATTCAATCAAGCCGAGTTTATTGAACGGACAATTTTGAGTGTGCTTGATCAAAATTATCCTGATTTGGAATATATTGTGATGGACGGAGGATCGACTGATGGAACAGTGGAGATTTTGAAAAAATACGCAGATAAAATTATTTGGCGAAGTGAAAAAGACAATGGCCAATCTGATGCGATCAATAAAGGCCTCAGAATGGCTACTGGCGAGATTGCTGCCTATCTTAATTCTGATGACACCTACGCGCCGGGGACTTTTGAAAAAGTGGCAAAATTTTTTGAGAATCCGCCAGCTGGCGGACTGGAGAAAAAATGGGTTTATGGCAAATGCAAAATCATTAATACCAAGAATCGAGAAATCCGAAAACCGCTTACGGCTTATAAGAATCTTCTGCTGAAAAATTACAGTTACCCGAAATTGCTCAGTGAAAATTTTATCTCCCAACCAGCCACTTTCTGGAAGCGCGAAATTCACTCCGAACTGGGTTTTTTTAATGAAAACGAGCATTATTGCATGGACTATGAATTTTGGCTGCGTCTTGGCCAAAAGTATCCCGCTGGCGTAATTTCCGATTATTTGGCCAATTTCCGCTATTATGCCAATTCTAAATCTGGCGGAGTGAACAAGAAACAATTTCAGGATGAGTTGCGTTTGGCAAAAAAGTATGGCAATGGCCATCCCCTATCTATTTTTCTGCACAAACTGAATTATTACAAAATTACGGGGATTTACTGGATCTTAAATACTCTTAAATAAATCGCGTTCATGAAAAAGATTCTTTTTTTATTCCCACATTTTATTCTACCAGGCGGAGCTGCTAATTCTGCTATTCGTTTTGCACGTGGTCTAAATGAAAAAGGCCACGTAACTGAAATAATTTGCGCCGGAATCAACAATAACTTTCTTGAAGAAAATAAAGATTTAAAATTTACGATTCTCCCAATTCCGCACAGTGGCACTTTTTTGTATTGGACGCTCCTGTTTTTTTGGCAATTCAGAATCAATAAAATTCTTTCAAAATATCCCGAATATATCTTTTTTCCTCAGGTCCTTCCATCGAACTGGTGGGCATGGATTTTTAAACTAACACATAAAAATCAAAAAATAGTTTGGAGTTGCAATGAACCAAGTGCCTTTATTCATTCAAAAACATGGATCAAAGCGATAAAAAGTCCCATTATGCGCATGGGTGCCACAATATTAAACCCAATCTTAAAAATAATAGACGTTTCTCTTGAAAAGCAAAATGATTTTGTTTTTTCTAATAGCAACTATTCGGGCTTAGACTATGAAAAAAACTACCACAAAAAAATAGATGCTGTCATATATCCGCCCTCATATATTAAATCTGTTCCCCTGTCGAAAAACAAACAAGCTTATATATTCACCATAAGCCGTCTTTCTAAATTCAAGAATGTTGACGTTCTTATTGAGGTGTTTGCAAGAATAAGCAAAAAATTTCCATCCTACTCTCTTATAATAGCAGGAGATGGAGAAGAAAAAACATTATTGCAAGAACTTGTAAATAAAAAAGGTCTAGAATCTAAAATTAAACTATTAGGCAAAATTTCTGATGAACGGCTTGCTGAGTTGTATGCAAATGCCAGAGTTACCGCACTATGCTCAAGAAATGAACCATTTGGACTTGTTCCTGTGGAATCCATGATGCATGGCACTCCAGTTATTACACATAAAAGTGGTGGTCCATTAGAAACAATTATTGATGGCAAAACCGGATTTTTATATGAGGACGAAAATGATTTGCAGGCACTGTTGGAAAAAATGTTAACTCTAGGCGATGAACAATATAAACAAATGCAGCAATATTCACAAATACAGGCAAGAAAATTTGATTTTTCAAAATCAATTGAAAAACTTGAAGAAATTTTTAATAAAATATAATCTGCTATGAGCACTGCATTCAATAAAATATTCACCAAGTTTTACTCAATATCAAGGATATTGAGTAAAGCAATAATATTCCAGATTAAAAAAAAGGGGGGGTTAAGAATTTTTTTTTGAATTATCAAAAAGATTTTCAAATTCTTTAATTACCTTTTTAATATCAACCATCTCTATGATTTTATCATAATTCAATACTGACAAATCAAGTTTTTCAATAGAAAAAAGCATTTTGTCATAAAGATCTTTAATATCTCTCTTTTTAGAAACTGCTATCTGTTCTTTGAAAACATCTTTAACATCACCAACATCTGTCGCTATGATTGCCCTTTTGTGCAAAGCAGCTTCATAATAGACGAGTCCGAAACCTTCAGAGTATGACGGCAACACCAAGCACTGACCTTTTTCAAAAAAATCATCCTTCTGCTCAGCGTTAATTCTCCCCATCATGGTTATACTATTTTCATTGTTGTTATTCGCTATTTTTTCTTTTATATTATCAAATTCAGGCCCATCTCCTGCTATATATAATTTCGCCTCTGGATATCTATCTAGCAACAACACAAAAGCTTCTATAGTCTCATATAGACCCTTTTCTTTCTTCAATTGAGCAATAAACAAAAAATCTCTTACCTCATCAGGATAATTATAACTTTCATACTTTGAACAATCTATTCCGTTGTAAATTTTTGTTAATTTATTTTTATTAAATCCAATTTCTAAATATTTTTTATAATTATACCTACAAATACTATTTATATAGTCATGGCGATTAAATAATACCCTATATAACCATTTTATTTTTGAATTTAAAATCGGCGTTAATTCATCAATTTCTCCGCCAGTATCAGCAGTAATAAAAGTTGGCGTCTTTATGATTTTAAACAACTTCATAGCACCGAGAATAAGACCATACGATGTGAATGTTCTTATAATAATAAAAACGTAATCATTATGATTTTTAAAAAATTTATATATTTGCCAATACAGTGAAAAAATAAATAGGCATGATTCTCTGTTTGGATCATTCACTCTATGGACATGAACACCCCCCATCACTTCGTCTTGTTTGAAGCCTGCATTCGTTTTTTCTGTTAAAACATCCACGGAATAACCTTGAGAAGTAAACTCCTTTGCTATTTGATAACATTGCTCCTCCATGCCACCAAGAAGTGGAAGATAGCCAGGAGTTACTATTAAAATCTTTTTCATATTAAATTAATTTCTCTTTAATTAAATACAGCTTGTACAATAAAACATTTTTTTTAAAAATAAAATAATTGATTATTTGTTCAATATAACTTCTTTTCAATGCCCTTCTGATGCCATAATCCTCGGTCAAAGTGTTGATATGCTCCCTAGTTGAGAGACTTTCGCTGTGTCTTCTGAATTTTGATAAAAAATAATCTATCTTTAGAGGATATGATAAGCTAGCTGCTCTCAACCAAAGATCATAGTCCATAGCATATTTGTAATTTTTGAAGCCTCCTAACTCCTTAAAAAATTTCTTCTTAACAAAAGTTGCTGGATGGGGAATAAAATTTTTTAACATCAACTCTCGAAAAGAAAACTCCGAAGAATGTTCACGGCTATATTCGCTTCCATCTGAGTTTATAATAACCACCTTTCCGTAACACCAATTTAAATCGACGGGGGATTCGCTAAATGTTTTTTCTACATTTGTAAGAGTATGCTCATTATAAAACATATCATCAGAATGAAGATGACAGATAATTTCTCCGCTGGATTTCTCTACGCCATAATTCATTGCGCTCGATATTCCATTTGGTTCTTGTTGGAATACATGTACCTGCGATGGAAATTTTTTT
>Ga0268283_1000291_pt1 | contig 40042 bp, 20 predicted proteins | sample saktaG_13_FD_190140 | JGI IMG/M metagenome (GOLD analysis project Ga0268283, IMG submission 190140) | Saline water microbial communities from Sakinaw Lake, British Columbia, Canada - sak_2013_06_06_36m | ecosystem: Environmental > Aquatic > Non-marine Saline and Alkaline > Saline ...
TTCTCCTTGCTCGAAGGCGGTGTGGATTTCTTCTCGGGTCGGCATACGGATGTTCATGGGGCCTAAGGATAAGCGGAATGGGCCATTTTGGCAATTACACTTTACAGCGAGAGACCTGAGTAGTTACACTTCGTCAAAATGAGAATTGCTGCTTGACTCTTGATCTTCTTCCCAATTCGGTTGTATTCTGTTCATGGTGAGTTCTTCGTGTTGTTGATGGGCCGAAGGCGTCACGCTTCTCACGTTGGCCTTCCTCCCGCTGGATCGCAGGAACTCACTTTACCCACATTCTCTCCGCGTTAGGCAAGCCCTACTTGGGGCATCCCGCGCGGGAGACGGGTTACACCCGCCCGCAGGTTCGCTTGCGCCAAGCCTGCCGACGCCACGCCCAACACCATCGCCTTATCGACCATTGAAAGAAAATTGCGTTAAATCAAACATTCCCTTGGGTTCAGACATTTACATTGTCGGCATGGCAGCCGTGTTTGCCGGTGCCAAGAACCTCCAAGAATTTTGGGAAACCGTGCTGACCCGCCGCCTGGGCTTTCGGCAGTTTCCACAACGGCGCTTGCAAATAAACGAATATGTGTCCGCGAACCGGGACGACCGTGACAAGACCTATGTGGATAGGGCCGCGATGATCGACGGCTTCGCCTTCGATTGGAAGGCCAACCGGGTGCCCAAGGCGGCGTTCGAGGCCACCGATCCGGTGCATTGGCTGGCGTTGACGACGGCGGTCCAGGCCATCGAGGACGGCGGCGTGGACCTCGACGCGGTGGGGCGTGAGCGCGTCGGCGTGATCCTGGGCAATTCCCTGACCGGTGAAGTGTCGCGCGCCAACCTGTTGCGCCTGCGCTGGCCCTATGTGCGCCAGGCGATTGCCGACGGGGCCGGGCGGGCAGGGTTTTCGGACACGGACCTGGCCGCGCTGATCGGCGAGGTGGAGCAGAGCTTCAAGGGGCCGTTTCCGCAGCCGAACGAAGACACGCTGGCCGGCGCGCTGTCCAATGTCATCGCCGGGCGGATCTGCAATATGCTGGACTTGGGCGGTGGCGGCTATGTCGTCGATGGCGCCTGCGCCTCGTCGCTGTTGGCGGTCAGCGCGGCATGCGAGGCGCTGGAGGCCGGACGCCTCGACATGGCCCTGGCCGGCGGCGTCGATATCAGCCTCGACCCGCTCGAGATGGTCGGTTTCGCCCGCACCGGGGCGCTGACCAGCGGCATCATGCGCGTGTATGACAAGGATTCGGCGGGCTTCCTGCCTGGCGAAGGCTGCGGCATGGTGGTGCTCGTGCGCGGCGCGGACATGGACCGGCTGGGTTTGCAACCGTGGGCGCGTATCGCCGGCTGGGGCATTTCCTCGGACGGTTCTGGCGGCATCACCGCGCCCAAGAACAGCGGCCAGGCCATGGCGATGCGCCGTTGCTACGCGCGCAGCGGTTTCGGCGCCGACACCCTGGATTTCATCGAAGGCCATGGCACGGGCACGTCCGTCGGCGACCGCCAGGAATTGCTCGGCTTTCTGCAAGCCACGGCGGGCGGCAAGCCTCCCTCCGCACCCGCCCCAGACCGGCCGGCGCTGCGCCGCACTGGCCTGACCTCGGTCAAGACCCTGTTAGGCCACACCAAGGCCGCCGCCGGCGCGGCGGGCCTCATCAAAGCCGCGCTCTCCGTCAACCAGCGGGTGCTGGCCCCGATGGCGGGCCTTCGGACGCCAGCCGACGCCTTCGCCACGGCAGGCGCGCGTATTTATCCCATCGCCCAAGGCGGTTGCCTGGCGGCTGATGCCGGCCTTAGGGCGGGCGTGTCCGGGGCGGGCTTTGGCGGGATCAACTGCCACATCGCCATCAGCGGGGAAGGCGTCCCCCGGCGCGGCATGGCGACGCGCGAGGCGGGATGGCTGCTTGCCTCGGCGCAGACCGCCGAATTGTTCATTGCCAGCGCCGGGGATGTCCCTGCCTTGCTGGCGCGTGTCGATGGGCTCCTGCTTGAGTCCGCAGGCATGGCCGAAGGCGAGTTGGTGGACCTGGCCGCGGCCTGCGCCTTGCGCGATCAAGCCGGGCCGTTGCGGGCGGCGCTGGTGGCGGGAACCGTCGAGGAACTGCGTGGCCGCCTGGCCTCCTTGGCGCAAGCCCTGCGAGCCGCCGGGGACGCGCTGCCGAAAGCCCCCGCGGGCATTGTTCTGGGCCGGGCGAACCCGGCCTTGCGCATCGGCTATTTGATTCCCGGCCAAGGCTCCCAGTTCCTTGGCATGGGCCGCAGGCTGGCGCTGCGCGCCGGCTGGGCCGCCGCCCGGCGGGCGCGCTGGGATGCCGGGTTCGGCGGCCTCGGGCCTGCGGGGCTGTCCGGCTTCATCGACCCTCCCGTCGAGCGGGCGGACGGCCCTGAAGTCAAGGCCGGTTGGGAAGCGGCTCTGCGCGACACGCAAGTGGCCCAGCCCGCCATCGTCATGACGGATCTGCAATGGATGGAATGGCTGCGCCGCGTTGGCATCGCGCCCATCGCCGTGGCCGGGCACAGCCTGGGGGAGGTTGCCGCCCTGGTGGCGGCCGGCTTGCTGTCGGAGGACGAGTGCATTGAAATTGTCCGCGTCCGCGCACAAGCCTGCGCGGCCGAAGGCGTGCAGCCGGGCGGAATGCTGGCGTTGAAATGCGGCGCAGGGCCGGCCGGGGAAATGGCCGCGGCCTGCGCCGCCTTGGGTTATGCCGTCGTCGCCAATGATAACGCGCCCGACCAAGTCGTCGTCGCGGGCGATCCGCAGGCGCTTGCGGCCATCGCGGGACTCGCACGGGGACGCGGGATCGATGCGGTGGAAGTGAACGTCTCCAAAGCCTTCCATTCCCGGCATATGGCCGCTGCCGCCGAAGCCTTGGCCCAGGTTGCCGACCGCCGCCGCGGCGAGCGGGAGTCCCGCTTGCCGTTTTTTTCCGTCGTCCAGGGGGGCTTGGCGCCCAGCCGCTTCGATCCTTTCGCTTATCTCTCGGGGCAGATCATGGCACCGGTGCGCTTTCGAGAGGCGCTCGAAGCGATTGCCAAATCCTGCGATTTCTTGCTGGAGGTCGGCCCTGGCAGTGTGCTGACCGGGCTGGCGCGGAGGACCTTGGGCAATGCGCTGCCGGTGTGTGCGTTGGAGCCTGCCGGGGGTGGCGATGCCCAGTTCTGCGACGGCATCGGCCGGCTCTTCGTGGCCGGGGCATCCCTCGACTGGGCGGCTTTCTACGCACAACGCCATTGGCGTCCGTTCGTCCAAGCCAGTGAGCGCACCTTCATCGAAAACCCCTGCGCCCGCCAAACCGTGGCGCCCTGCCCTGCCTTGCTTGAAGCAAGCGAGCGGCTGGCGCGGCGGGCCGGGCCGGCGGCGGCGGACATCCCTGCCGGGACCAGCATCGAAGACATCATCCGCGAACTGGTGGCGCGGGAGACTGGCTACGACCTCGACATGATCTCGCCCGAGGCCCGGCTGGCCCGCGACCTGAACTTGGATTCCATCAAGGTCGCGGAAGTCCGCGCCGAGCTGCGGGCGCGTGACATCGAATTGCCCGAGGATATGGCCTTGGGCTTGACCCCGATCCGCGACATCGCCCGCGCCGCCGTGCGCATCCTCGGGGGGACGGGCGAGCGCGGCCTGCCTTTGGCTGTGTCGCCGGGCATGTTGCCGAAGGACCTGCCGGTGCTGGGCTACGCCCATGTCTGGCGCGAGGCCAGGCTGGTTCCCGGCCGGCCAGCGGTCGGGCGGGTCATAGTCCTGCACGGGGCCGGACGCGCCGCCGATGCCGGGCGTTTGGCCGGCCAGTTGGCGCATGCGGGGGCACGGACACAGATCAGCGACGGGACCGGCCCGGCTTGGATGCCCGACGGACAGCCTTGGCGGCTGGTCGCCCTGCCGGGCGACCGCGCCGATGCCGACGGCGTGGCCGGGTTCTTTGCCCGGCTCGGGGCTTGGGCGGTGTCGGGGGTTGCAGCGCTGGTGCTGGCGACGCGCAATGGCCAAGCCCCGGTGTTCGGCTTTGCCCAGAGCCTTTCCTTGGAAAACCCCGGCATGCCCATTCTCGCGGTCGAGTCAGAAGACGGGGACGGCCTTGTCCAGGCCGCATTGGCCCAAGTCGATCCCGGCGTCTCCCTGCTGCGCCGAGTTGCCGACGGGTCTTGGCAGGGCAGGTCGCTGGAACGTTGGGAACCCTCGCCCGCCGCCACGATCCCGTTGCAAGCCGGCGAGGTCGTGGTCATTTCCGGCGGCGCGAAGGGCATCACCGCTGAATGCGCCTTCGCCCTGCTCCAAGCCACCCGCGCCCGCGCCCTGCTGCTCGGCACTTCGTCTGAGGACGCCCCTGGCGCGGAGGTCGAAGGCACTTTGCGGCGGATCGCCGCCGGCGGTTTGGAGGCGGTCTATCTGCGTTGCGATGTGACCGACCCCGATTCGGTGCGCGAGGCGCTGCGGCGCGGCGGCGAACGCTTGGGGACGCGGCAGTTCGCGGGCTTGATGCATGGGGCAGGGGTGAACAGCCCGGCGGCGGCGGGGCGGCTCGATGCCGCCGTGCTGCGGCGCGAATATGCCGTCAAGGTGCTGGGTCTTCAGAATCTGCTGTCCGCCGTCGGCGGCGACACGCTGAAACTGTGCGTGGCCTTCGGCTCGGTGATCGGCTCCGTCGGCATGTCCGGCAATGGCGGCTACGCGCTGGCCAACGAGTCCATGGCCGGTGCCCTGGACGATTTCAAGCGCGCCCGTCCGGCAGTGCAAGTCGCCTGTCTGGCCTATAGCGTCTGGGCCGAAGTGGGCATGGGCTCCAAGCTGAATGTCTTGGAGTCCTTGGAACGGCAGAACATAGGGACGATTTCCATCGAGGAGGGCATCCGCTGGTTCTTGGAATGCTGCGGGCAGGCCGATGCCCCTTTGCCCTTGGTCATCGCCGCGCCGATGCACGGGCTTCCGACTTGGCGCCAAGCCCGGGGCACGGCGGCGGCATCAGGCTTGCCTTTTGTCGATGACCGCGTGGTGCATGAACCCGGCGTGGCCTTGGTTTCCAGGCCTTGCTTGAATCCGCAGCGGGACGGCTGGCTGGCCGACCATTCTTTCCGAGGGGTGCCGTTGTTCGCCACGGTGCAAGCCTTGGTCGCCATGGGGGCCGGTGCCCGCCTGCTGGCCGGGGGCGGCGTGGTCAGGCGGTTCGCGGACCTTGAGATTAGCCGGCCCATCGTCGCCACCCAGCAAGGCGACATGACCATCGAAGTGGACGTCCGCCACGCGGCCCTGGGCGCCGCCACAGGGGAAGGCTGGGCCGGGCGCATCGGCATCCCGGGCGCGGCTTGGGCAGATCCGGCCTTTGCCGCACACTGCACACTCGGCAGGCCTGAGTCCGGCAGCCCGCAGTTTGCCGTGCCTGCCGGAACGGGGGAGGGATGGCGCGAGGTGCCGGCCGAGGTCGGCGGCCATCTTTATGACTCGATTCTGTTCCAAGGCCGCCTGTTTCAGCGCATCGAAGCCTTGCTGGCGCTTGATCTGTCCGACGATGTGCGGCGCAAAGGCCGGTTTCTGCTGCGCCGGGAGCGTTCCGAAGCCGATGCCGCAGTGCCTGACGCTTTCTTCCTCGATGCCATGCTGCAAAGTGTGCAGGTGTTGGTGCCGAAAGACCTCTGCCTGCCGGTCGGCATCGCCGAGATTGTCTTTTATGCCGCCGCTTGGGAGGCTGGTCCGGCCTTGGTGGAGGCGGAGATTACCGAACGGACGGAAACCGGCTATGGGACCCGTGTGCGGGCTTGGAATGCCGACGATGGCCGCCCCGTCGCCCGTTATGAGGGCTATCGGGTCAATATTGTCGAGCATCATGTCGGCCAGCCCGATGCCCACGCCCTGTTGGAGCCGCTGGTTTCCGACCAGGCCGCCTTCAGGCGCTGGCTGGCCGGGCATTCGGATATCGAAGGGCTGGACGCCGCGTTGGGCAGCGTGGATGAGGGCGGCCAAGCGGCGCGGCGGGCGGCGGCGGCGGCGCAAATCGCCCGGCAAACCGGCCTGTCGCCCTCCGCCTTGACTTGGAACGCAGAAGGCGCGCCCTCGTTGCGGGGTCGGTCAGGGCAGGGGGTTTCCATCGCCCACGATTCAGGCCGCTTGTTGACCGTCTGCGGCGACGGGCGGGTGGGGTGTGATGTGCAACGGGTTGGCGGGTCTTCCCGTCCTTGGGCCGAAGTCCTGCCCGCGCACAGGATCCACCTGTGGCACGCCTTGACCGGGGCATTGAACGACCGCGACCGGGCGGGGGCCATCGCCTGGGCCATCCATGAAGCCTTGTTCAAAGCCGGGGCGGCCGATGCCGGCGTGTCCTTCGTCGGCGTGGTGGAAGGCGACCCTAGGTTCCGCCTCGCAAGGAACGGCGTGATAGCCGCCGGGGTGCTGGATTTCGTGCTGGCAGGCCCTTCGGCCATCGCCTTGGCGCAATTGGCCGGGCATCGTGGCGAACCAAGGCGCGTCACCCATTACAGCCGCGACATTGAGATGACCTTCAAGGAGGCGCTGCCGCCCTTGAAGAGCCCCACCGCGTCGATCTTCTTTTCGTGGATGGGGGAATTGCGCGAAGAGGCAATGTCTGATATCCGGCCCGCGCTGGCCCATGCCTTCGGCGTGGGCGGCAAGGGCATGCTCACCAACGGCACGCGGGTGCGGATTTTGCGCCCCGTGCCTTTCCATGCGCCGCTGCGGGCTTGGGTCTGGTTGGAGCGGGTCTTGCCCAGCCAGCCATCGACCTTCGAACTGGGCTTCCAATGGGCCGAGACCGGCCCCGATGGCCCGCCCCTCCGCATCGTGGCGCAAGGCCTACAGCGGCTGACTTGGGTGGACGTGGGCCCGGACGGGCATGCCACGGTGGTGCCGTTCCCCGAATTCTTCGCCGAATTCATCCGCGAGCGCCTGCCTTTGCCCGAGACCTGCCCGTTCACGCCGCCATTGGGCCATCTGCCCAATCCGCAGGCTGACGAAACGCCCTTGTGGCGGCGCGAGGCGGCGTGTGGACACGAACATGGCTGCGCCCGGCTGTGGCTGGAGACCGACGAGACCCATTCCAACTTCGTCGGCAACATCTATTTTTCCCATGCCGCCGCGCTGGTGGATCGGGCCTGCCAAAAAGCCTTGCGCCATTTGGGGCGTTGCCCCCGGGGCGGCTTTTTCGCCACGGAATTCCGCCTCGACCATCTCGGCGAGGCGATGCCGGGCGATACCTTGGAGGCCGAAGTCCGGCTGGCCGAGGTATGGCCGCGCTTTTGCCTCTTCGATCTGGCCTTGATGAACCAGAGCCACGGCGGCGCGACGATAGCGACGGGCCGGGCCACTTACCGCTTGTTCGCGGTGGATTCGGAACCCCTGCCGATGCCCGAATGGCTCATGCCCACTCTTATTCAGGAACCTTTATGAAAATGCTTGCGAGGATTGTCTCCGCCTTGCTGCTTGGCGCGCTTGCCCCTGCCGCAGCCAACGCCAAAGCACCCGATTCTTACGACTTATTGGCGAAAGGCAGCGAACCGAAGGCCGTCGCGGCGAAGTTGCCGTCTGAGTCTGTTTCCGATTTGAAGGCATTGAACACCTTGAGGCTGCGCCTGAAGGCGGAGGGCAAGGAAGCCGTCGCGCAGGCTTTCTTCGCCGCCTTGGCGGCGCGCAAGCCGACGGATGAGGTGTTGCTGAACCTGAGCCTCTCCCATGTCGATCAGATGATGGGCAAGAACCTGTTGCAACAGGGCAATTTGTCCTCGCGCTCGCAGGATGCCGTCGAGCCGATCATCAAGCGCAATCCCAAGCATTGGGTCGCTTGGTATATCCGTGGACTCAATAACCTGTACTGGCCGGATTGGTTCCGCAAAGCCGCGACGGCGCAGGAATACCTCGCTAAAGCCGTCGCACTGCACGAGCAGCTTGGCCCGGTGGAACAGGACGAGGACGACAAGTACGCCTTGGGCTATCTGGCTTTGGGCGACGCCTATGCCCTGCTCGACCAGCCTGCGCAAGCCAAGCAGACTTGGCAAAAAGGTATGGGCTTCTACCCTTATGTCGCGGTGTTGCGCGAGCGATTGGCGATTGCCGACGCCGAGCTTCACGCCAAAGTGCGGGCCTTGCGCGACGCGGACAAGCCGGTGGACACCGATTTGTCGTTCATGTGGAGGCATCTGTCGCCGACCTTCACGGTCACGCTGACCGGCGGCACCCTGTTTGGCCCGGGGCCACTGCCTGACCAGCCCTTGAATCCGGGCAGGTTGGCGAACATGGTCTTGGGCAGTGCGATCAATGGCCATATCCCCGCCTTCAACAACCGGGGCGAGGAGCCGAACTTGCCCGGCGAAATCCTGCAGGGCAAGGCTGTGGACGGGCTGCTTTCGGATGGCACCGAGGCCAACGAGAACATCGACGTGGGTTTCGTCTCGCTCATGAACGGCAAGTTCAGGCTATTCCTGTCCGCCGTCCAAGACGGGCCGAACAAAGGCGAGATCAATTTTTTCCTAGACGATGGCTGGCACTGGACCATCCTTGACGATATCGCCATCGACCCGGGCTTTCCTGTGGGCGTCATCAAGTTCCAGGATTTCACCTTCTCCACCAGCCCCCGCGTGCTGCCGGTGTCGAGGCAGACCGAGGCCAAATCGCCGGCCGGCGTGGATCAGTCCGGCAGCATCCCCAGTGGCGGCGTGGTGCCGGGGGCCTTGGGCGACGCCAATTTCGACGGGCGCTTGGACGGCACCTTGAACGCCATAGGCCGGTTCCCTTACGACTCGGTGCTGCTGCCCGGCACGCCGTTCGCGCAGACCCGCGTGTTCGACACCGATATCCCGGTCACGTCGGCGCAGGCCGCGCTGCTGACGCTGGCCAACGCCTTAAGCCACCTGAGGTTGGCTATCGACTTGAAAGCCCGGCATCCCGAGGTTGCCGAGGCGATGCGGGAAACCTTCAACGAGCGCATGGCGGCCGCCCGCCGCCATGCGGAAAAGGCCCAACTGCCCGACGCGGCCCGCCAAACGATGGACCGTTTGCAAGCCAACGCGGGCGAAGCGGAACTCTGCGCCGCCTGGAAACTATTAAACGAAGCGGCACCTGCCCAAGGCCTGCGCAAGCGGGGCTTCAATGCGAGCGGAATCAAGATTGCGTGTCCGAAATGAGGAAATCACAAGTCATTCTGGCCGGGGCTTTAGCCGCCCTGATTATCACCGCCGCGCTTGCGATGCTGTGGACGGCATCCGGTGAAAAGGCTGCGGACAAACCGTCCATGCCGCGAACCGCGCCCAAGCCGGTGGCGGCGAGCCCCGCCCCGCCTGCTGAGGCCCACAAGGCCGCAGGGGCTGGTGCGGGGCCGCGCTTTGAGGAAGTCGGGCAGAGGGCCGGGGCGGTGTTCAGCCATCAACGCGCCCAGTTCGACCCCAAGGCCAAGCCGCTGATGCCTTGGCTGACCGCCGGCGGGGCCGGCGTGGCCGTGGGCGATTTCGACCGCGACGGCTTGGACGATATCTATGCCGTGACCAGCCTGAAGGACGCCAAGAACGCGCTGTTCCGCAACAAGGGCGGTTTCCAGTTCGAGGATGTGGCCGATAGGCTGGGCTTGGCCGATGTGAACAAGGACGCCACCGGCACCTCTTCCCAGCCCCTGTGGTTCGATTACGACGGCGACGGCTGGCCCGACCTGCTGCTGCTGCGCTTCGGTCAGTTGAGCCTGTTCCACAATCTGCAAGGCAAGGCGTTTGAGGAAGTCGCCAAAAAAGCCGGGCTGGCGCGGCTGTTGAATTCGGTCTCGGCGGTGGCCTTCGACTATGACCGCGACGGCGATGTGGACCTGTATATCGGCGGCTATTTCCCGGAAAAGGATTTCAACCATTTGCCGGACACCAAGGTTTTGTTCGACAGTTGGGAAACCTCGCGCAACGGCGGGCCGAATTACCTGTTCCGCAACAACGGCAACGGCACGTTCACCGACGTGACGAAGGCCGCGAAGGTCGGGGACACCGGCTGGACGATGGCAGTCGGCCACGGCGACCTTGACAACGATGGCTGGCAGGATCTGTATGTGGCGAATGACTTCGGGCCGGACACCGTGTTCCGCAACTTGGGCAACGGGACCTTCGCCAATGTGACGAAGGACACCATCGGCGTGGACACCAAGAAGGGCATGAACGCCGAGATTGCCGACTACAACAATGACGGCTTGCTGGACATTTACGTCACCAACATGACCGAGCCTTACCTCCACGAGTGCAATATGCTCTGGGAGAACCATGGCGGGTTTAAGTTTTCCGACGTCGCCACCGAAGTGGGCGCGTGTGACACGGGATGGGGCTGGGGCGCGAAGTTTTTCGACGCCGACAACGACGGGTTGCAAGACCTTTTCGTGGCCAACGGCTTCATCACGGCAGGCCCGGAAGACTATATGCACAAGCTGCTGGACTTTGTGTTCCAAGAGGGCATCGACCTGCGCGACGCGACGAACTGGCCGGACATGGCCGGGTACTCCATGGCCGGCAACGAGCGCGATTTCTTCCTGCACCAGAAGTTCGGCAGCTTCGTGTCGGAGGGCGCGCAAGCGGGCGTGGACGATCCGGGCGACGGGCGCGGCGTGGCGATTGCCGATTTTGACCGGGACGGGCGGGTGGATTTCTTGGTCGCCAACGTCACCGATCCGATGCGGCTGTACCGCAATGTGACCGAAGCCCCCGGCCACTGGATTGGCTTCGTGCTGCGCCAGGGCACCGCCAATCCCGCCGCCGTCGGCGGGCGTGTCACGCTGGAGACCGATACCGAGAAGATGCTGCGGGAAGTGGCCATCGGCAACGGCTTCAATTCGCAAAGCATGCTGGGCGTCCATTTCGGTTTGGGCAAGACCGAGAAGATCGCCAAGCTCACCGTGACCTGGCCCGACGGCGTCAGCGAAATCCTCCCCGCCCCGGCCCCCGGCGCTTGGTATGTGTTGGAGCGGGGCAAGGGCGCGAGTCCGTTGGGCGTCAATGCTGCTGGCGCGGCGCCGGCTTCCACACAGGCGGCAGCGGGCAAAGGCTCGGGCCAGTCTTTCACCGACATCGCCTGGCAGGCCGGCTTGGCTGTGCCGCATATCCCTGTCGTGTTCGACCCCAAGCTCGGCCATATCATGGACATGGTCGCCGCCGGCGCGGCCGGCGCGGCGGTGGGCGATTACGACAAGGACGGCGATTTGGATCTGTTCGTCAACAATGCCAAGATCGGGGCACCGAACCATCTGTGGCGCAATGAAGGCAATCTGCATTTCACCGACGTGGCCAAAGCGGCCGGGGTGGCTGACCTGAACTCGGCCCACTCCACGTCCGCCGGCGGCATCTTCGTCGATTACGACGGCGACGGCTGGAAAGACTTGTTCGTGTTCCAGATGGGTGTCAGCAAGCTGATGCGGAATAGGGGGGATGGCAGCTTCGAGGATGTCACCGACAAGGCCGGCATCGCCAAGATTTACCGCAACACGCTGTCGGCGGTTGCCTTCGATGCGGATCGGGACGGTGACGTGGACTTGTACTTGGGCGCGTATTTCCCCGACCGCAATATGTTCGCGCTGGAAGACGACAAGGTCATGCACGACAGTTGGGAGAAATCCCGCAACGGCGGCAGCAACGTCTATCTGCGCAACAACGGCGACGGCACGTTCAAAGACGCCACGGCGCAGGCGGGTTTGGCCGACACGGGTTGGACGATGGCGGTGGGCCATGCCGACATCAACAACGACGGTTGGCAGGATGTCTATGTCGCCAACGACTATGGCAGCGACACCTTGTTTTTGAACAACAAGGACGGCACGTTCAAAGACATCACCCGCGAGGCCATCGGGCAAGACACCAAGAAGGGCATGAACGCCGAATTCGGCGATATCGACGGCGACGGCTTCCTGGACATTTACGTCACCAATGTGACCGAGCAGTTTTTGCATGAGTGCAACATGCTATGGCGCAACTCAGGCCAAGGCAGCTTCGCCGACATCGCCCAAGAGATGGGCGTTTGCGACACGGGCTGGGCTTGGGGGGCCAAATTCTTCGATGTGGACAACGACGGCGACCTCGACCTGTATGTTGCCAATGGCTTCCTCGGCGGTGACAAGGGGGATTACCTCGACGTGCTGTTGCCGGCCTTGTGGAACAACGAAGGCGAGGACCCCTCCAAGGCTTCCAAATGGCCCCCGCTGATGGGCCGTGGCATTGCCGCGAAGGAAAAGAACGTGCTGTTCGTCAATGAGGGCGGCACCGGCTTCAAGCGCGCCCAAGACAGCCCGCTTGCCATCGAGTCGGAATCGCGCGGCATCTTCGTCGGCGACTTCGACAACGACGGGCGCGAGGATCTATTCGTGACCAATAACGCCGCCGCCCCGTTCTTTTTCCATAACCAGACCGCCAGCGACAGCACTTGGCTGGAACTGGAATTGGTGGGGCGCGCGCCGAACACCGACGCGGTGGGGTCCAGGGCGACGATCGACACGCCAGCAGGCCCCTTGGTGCGCGAGGTGAACATCGGCAACGGCTTTGCAGGCGGTTCCAGCACAAGGCTGCATTTTGGCTTGGGCAAGCTGAAAAAGGTCGGCGAGGTGAAGATCCAATGGGCCAATGGCGAAACCACGAGCTTGGGCAAGCCGGAACTGAACAAGATTCTCCGCATCGAACAGGGCGGTTCGGCGCAGAAGCCAGCCGGCGACAAGCCAACCCCGCAGGTTCCGGCGGCGAGTAATGCGCCAGTTGCAGGCTGGCCCGCCGCAAACAGCAATGCCGCCTTCCGCGACGTGACCGAAGCGGCGGGCTTCAACTTCAAGCATTTCGGCCCGAAGGTGGACGAGAAGCTGCGCAACTTAGGCCCTTGGTTCACCGCGCTTGGCGCGGGCGGTTCGGTGGGCGATGTCAACAACGACGGCTTGCTCGATGTTTACCTGACCAATAGCCTGAAGGACATTCCGAACGCGCTGTTCATCAACAAGGGCGGCATGAAATTCGAGGATGCGGCGGCCCGTTATGGCGTCGCCGACCTGAACCAGTTCCCCAACTTCTCGATGATGAGCCTGTTCGCCGACCTGGACCAAGACGGCTGGGACGATCTGGTGGTCGTCCGCTTCGGCAAGAGCGTGATCCTGCGCAACATCAAAGGCGAGCGCTTCGAGCCGATGGGGCACGCCCTAGACAACGCGCCTTACCCGCGCAACCCGGTGGCGGTCGTGGCCTTCGATTTCGACAAGGACGGCGACCTGGACCTGTATTTTGGCTCGTACTTCCCCGACGTGGATCTGACCAATGTCGGCAACCGGACGAACCTGCTGCACGACTCATGGGAGGCGGCCCGCAACGGCGGCACCAATGTCCTGCTGGAAAACAAAGGCGGTTTCCATTTTGTCGATAGCACTAAGGCCACCGGCTTGGGCGACACCGGCTGGACGCTGGCGATAGGCACCGGCGATATCGACAAGGACGGTTGGGTGGATTTGTACGTTGCCAATGACTTCGGCGCGGACAAGGTTTACCACAACAACGGCAACGGCACTTTCACCGACATCTCCACCAAGGCCATCGGCGTCGACACCAAGAAAGGCATGAACGCCGACTTGGGCGACTTCGACAACGACGGCTTCCTCGATGTCTATGTCACCAATATCACCGAGCCTTATCTGCACGAGTGCAACATGCTCTGGCGCAACAATGGCGACGGCAGCTTCTCCGATGTCTCCACGGCATTGGGCACCTGCGACTCGCGTTGGGGCTGGGGCGCGAAGTTCATCGACTACGACAACGACGGCTTCCAAGACATCTATGTGCAAAACGGCTTCATCTCGGGCGGCAAGAAGGACTACATCGACATCTTGATGCCGATCATGCTGGACAGCGAGGTCAATCTGTCCGATACGATGAACTGGCCGGCGCTGGGCGAGATGAGCTTCTCCGGCTACGAGAAGAAGGTGCTGTTCCACAATATCGGCGGCTCGTCGTTTGAGGAAGTGGCCTCGGCCAATGGCGTCGACAACGAGCGCGACGGGCGCGGCCTGATCGTGGCGGACTTGGACAATGACGGCGATTTGGACATGGTGGCGATGAACGCCAACCAGAACGCGGTGATGTACGAGAACATCCATCCCAAGCCCGGTGCGCAGATCAGCATTGAGCTGGAAGGCACGAAATCCAACCATGGCGGCTTCGGCACCCAGGTCACGGCCTACACCCCGGCCGGCCTGTTCTACCGCGAGACCAATGCCGGCAATGGCTTCCAGTCGCAAAGCACGCCGCTGGTCCATGTCGGCTTGGGCAATGCAAAGAAGGTGGATGACTTGGAGGTTCGCTGGCTGTCCGGCAAGCGCCAAACCTTCCATGATGTCGCCGTCGGCCAGCGCTATTTCCTGCGCGAGGGCGAACCGTTGAAGCCTTGGACGCCGCGCAATGCCCGCGCTTCCGCACCGGAATCCAGCCCGGCCAAGGCGGGCAGGGGCAAGACCAAGGGGCCAAAGAAATGAAAAGCACAAACCCCAAGCCCGTAGGGCGGGCAAACGGTTTTAGCGTTTGCCCGCGCGGAACCGGCGCAATCGGTGGGCAAGCGAAAAACGCAGCCCTGGGCTTGTCTAAGGGCCACTTGCCCGCCTTGCTGTTGTTGGCACTGGCCGTGGCCCCGCAGGCGTATGCGGCGGAGGCTGCCAAGCCCGCCGCCTCGATATTCCAACAGAACCCGCAGCAAACCGACCCGGCGCTGGAACTGCAACGCCTGCGCAATGAAGGCATCGCCAAGTACGAGTCTGGCATTGCGCTGGACGATGCGGCGAAAGCCTTCGAGCAGGCTTATGGACAAAGCAAGCAAGCCGCCGATGCGTTCAATGTCGCGCTGATTCACTTCAAGAAAAACGATGTCCCCAATGCCAAGAAATGGCTGGGGCAGGCCCTGCAAGCAGACCCTAATTTCCCCAACGCCCATTACCTGGCCGGGGTGCTGGCCCGCACGGAAGGGGATAACGCTGCCGCCAAGAAAAGCTGGGAGCGTGCCAAGGAACTGGCCCCGGACGATGGCTATCTGCATTACCAATTGGCCTTGCTGGCCCAGTTGGAACACAACGACACGGCGTTCTTGCAATCGCTGGTGAATGCCCTAGGGCTGGAACCGGACAATGCGGCGGCGCTGTACCAGATGTACCGGTATTACCAGACCAGCGGCAACAAGGAACTGGCCGAGCAGACTTTGGCGAAATTCAATACGCTGAAAAAGCAGGAGAAGTTCTCCCGCCGCGAAAAACAAAAAGACCCCGGCAGGCTGGCCCAGCCGGTGCTGGGGCAAGCGACCGGCGGGAAAGGTTTCGCGTTCATCAATGTCGCCCCTGCTTATACCGTGGCGGAGGCCAAGCCCGGCTGCAAGGCCGTGGCGGCGGAGGCTTATGCCAGCCTGGACGCAGCCGGGGCTGCTGTCGAAGGCATCGCCTTGGTTTGCGCAGACGGGCGCTTGTTAAGGTTTGATCCGACAAAGCCTGAGTTTTCACCGATAGGCAAGCTGCCCGCCGATACCCGCGATATCCGGCTGGAATGGTTCGACGAGAAAGGCCCTAGGGTTTTGGCTGTCACCAAGGCCGGGCTGTCGCTGGCCCAAGGGCTGGTCGGCGAGCCGGGGGATTACAGCAAGCTGCCAGCCGGCGCTGCCGCGCCGTTGACCCTGTCCGACATGGATGCCGACGGCGATATCGACATCGCGGTGGGCGGCGGCAAGACCCCGCTGACCAATGCCGGCAAGCTCCAATTTGTCCAGGAAGACGCCTTGTACAGGACCGGCCCGCTGCCGGGGCTGCTGAACGGCGCCAAAGCCGTCGCGGTGGCCGATGTGCAACGGGACGAACTCAGCGATTTGCTGATCCTGCGCAATGACGCCTTGGTGATTGCGACGGGCAGCCCTGCGGGTTATCGGGAGGCCTTGCGCCTGCCCGCCGGGCTTGGCGCACTAGCCGTGGTGGCGGGCGACTTCAGCAATGACGGCAAACTGGACTTGGCCTTGTTAATGCCCGATGCCATTCGTTTCATCTGGAACCTCGATCTGCGCCCTGATGCCAAGGCGGCGGTGACGCAAGACCTGAAACTGGGTTTCGGCGGGGCACAACTGGCCAAGGCCACCGATTACAATAATGACGGCCTGCTGGATTTGCTGGTGATTGCCGCCGACGGGCAGGCGACGCTGCTGCGCAATCAAGCGGGCCGTAACTTTACCGGACAGGGTTTGGGCAAGTGGCCCAAGCCCGCCGCCAATGCGCGGCTGATTGCCGGTGATTTCAACAAAGACAGCCGGGAAGATCTGGCTTATGTCACCGCCGACGGCGGCTTGGCCCTGATCCACAACGCCACCGAAGGCGCAGGCCACGCCATCGCGCTGTTCCCCCGTGGCGTCCGCGCCGCGCCTTCCGGCCTGATGACCCAGATCGAAACCCGCCGGGGCAGCGAGTATGCCTATCTGCAATCGACCGGCGGTGTGCAGCGGATCGGCATCGGCAAATCCGATTATGCCGAGATTCTGCGGCTGGAATGGGCCAATGGCTTCATCGAAAACAAGCTGAAGATCGACGCGGCGCCCACGCCCTATGTGTTCAAGGAATCCGAGCGCATCTCCGGGTCTTGCCCCAGCCTGTTCGTTTGGAACGGGGAAAAGTTCGATTACCTGACCGACACCTTCATCAGCGGGCCGATGGGCGTGCCGTTTGACCGCGGCGTGTATTTCCCGGTGCGCGACCGCGAATGGCTGGCCATTCCAGCAGACCGGGTCAAGCTGCGCGACGGGCGGCTGGACCTCCGCTTCACCGAGGAATTGCACGAGACCGTATTCATCGACCGTGCCAAGCTGACCGTCGTCGACCATCCGGCGGGCACGCAAGTCTATCCGCATTCCCGCCTGGCCCCGGTTCCGCCGCCCGCGGAGGCCTTTTATACGGCCGGTGATTTGGTGTTGCCGGCGCGGGCGGTAGGCTCCGACGGTTCCGACCTGACCGAAACCCTGTCCAAGGTGGACAAAATTCATGCGGATTATTTCGCCCGCACGGCCAACCCCGGTTTCGCCGAACCGCATTGGGTCGATTTGGACCTCCCGGCTAACGTAGAACCGGCTTCGGTGGATGCGCTGCTGGCGACGGGCTGGTTCTTTTATTTTGAATCCACCGCGATGATCGCCCAGGCCCAGTCGGGCGGCCCGAAGCTCGGCTGGCCTTCGCTACAGCAATTTGTGGATGGGGCTTGGCAGGATGTCGGCGTCGTCGGCATCCCCACCGGCAAGGGCAAGACCGCCGTCATGCCGTTGAACGGGGCATTAAAGTCCCGTCAATTGCGCATCAAATCCGGCATCAGCCTGTATTGGGATCGCATTGCTTTCAGTTTGACGGGCGGCGTCAGCAGGGCGGCAACATCCGAAGCCAAGCTGGCGGAGGCGGCGATGCGCTTCCACGGATTCTCGGCCCTGACCGCCCGCAACCCCGAGCTGTTCGACTACCACGCGGTCAGCTATTCGGCGATGTGGAGCCCGATGCGCGGGACGTTCACCGATTACGGCCCAGTGGATGCCTTGATTGCCGCCGCCGACGGCCAATATGCCTTGTTCGGTTCCGGCGATGAAATCGCCTTGTCCTTCCAAATCGACCAGCCCGAACCGGCCCCGGGCCAAACCCGCAGCTACCTGTTGGAGTTCGTCGGTTACGTCAAGGATGGCGACCGTTACACGGCCCATGCCGGGCAAGTGGGGCCGATGCCTTATCTCGGCCTCGACCAGTACCCGCCCCCCGATGATGAGCGCTTGCAACAGGCGCAGAACCGCTCGCCGCAGCGGAACCGCAGCCCGCTCAACTTCACCCTCACCACGATCACCGAACAAGAGAAATTTAGCCAATGAGATACCGCTTAGGCAGTTTGGCGCTGGCATGCGCCGTCCTGATGGCCGCCCTGTTATGCGCTTGCTCGAAGCAAGAGCAGTCCTTCGGCAACACGGCTTCCGAGAAAACCTTGGCATCGGCCGCCGCGTTCAAGGCCGAGCGCGGCCCGGTGCTGGCGAAGGCCCAGGAATTGGCCGACGCCAATAAGGGCGGCGAAGCCTTGGATGCGTTGGAGGCGTATTTGAAAATCCACCCCGATGACATCATCGCCGGCAACCTTTACCGCAAGCTGGCGGTCAAGGCGAACCTGTTCGACCGGCCGATCAAGTTCTTCGTCGCCATCGTCAATGCGCTGACCCCCTGCCCGAAGGAGCCGCCCGCCTGCCCCGACAATGACAAAGACTGCGGCAAGAAAGTGATGGAACATTGCTCGCCGACCGCGCAGCCGCCCGGCCCCCCGCCCGGCATCCGCTACAATCTGGCCTTCGCCTATATCGACAAGATTCCTGTGGTCGGCCCGATGGGCGCGGGCTTCTTGTCCAAGCGCTCTATCGAGCAGTTCAGGAAAGCCTTGGACGAGGACAAGGACGATTGGATCGCCAATTACGGCGTGGGCATGAATTACCTGCATTGGCCTGATTACTTCGAGAAGAACGATTCGTCCATCGCCTACTTTGAAAACGCCATCAAACTGCAAGAAGCGAGGCCACCCAGACCCTCGGACATCATGGCCTATGTGCGCCTAGGCGATGCGCAGGCCAAGGCCGGCAACACCGAAAAAGCCCAGGAAGCCTGGAAGCGCGGCGAAGCCCGCATCGGTGCCCATGGCGATTTGAAGGAGCGCTTGGACATTGACTCGGCGCATTTGAAGCAAGCCGTGCTGGATGCCTACAACCCCAATAATTCCATTGGCGCGATCAACACCGACATTTCGATCCTCTGGGCCGGGCAAATGCCCGAGCGTGTGTTCTCCCTGCGCAATCCCGACGGCCCGGTGGTCATCGGCGGCGTCGGCGGGCAAAGCCTGCCGGAGCAGCACAAGGACTACTCCGATGCGCGGTTGTTCAACTGGTTCCGCGACAACCTGCCCTTGCTCTTGAGCCGTGACAACGCAGACAAAGTGGACATGTCTGGCATTGGCGCGACCGGCGGCAAGGGGGCCGGCATCATCGCCTACAACATGATTAAAGGCTTCATGACCCAGTTCAAGGGCGATAAGCCGGAGGTCGTGGCCGGGCAACTCGCCCAATCGCCCAGCTACGAGCGCCCGTTCTTCCATGAAGGCGTGGGCATGGGGTTGGCAGCGGCCTTGGACACCAGCGCCGACGGTGCGCTGACGCCGTTTGCCAGCCAGATCGCCGCCTTCGATCCGAAGTTCGACCGGCTGCAATACGCGGGCTTGGGCATGTGGTTCGGCTTGGCCCCGACCATCAACCTGGTGCGGGTGCGCAGCAAGCTAGGCGAGTTGGACTTGCGCGGCCAGTTCTATGCTTATGAAGGCATGGGCTTCGCCGTGGCCTTGTTCAAGGATGCGGTGGAGGCCGGCGCGGTGGATTTGGTTCAGCGCCTGCCTTATGCCTCCGGTTCGACCTTCGCCCATGGTGCGGGCCGGGCCTTGTGGATCAAGCACGGCAGCGACACCGCCACCTTGAACAAAGCCATCGCCGCCTTCCCCGAGCAATTCCGCCCCGATCTGCGCGACGGCTTCGGCATGGGCGTCGCCTTTACCCGCATCAACCAGCCCGATGCGATCCTTGAACAGGCGGAGGCCTTCCGCAAGGAATCGCCCGCCGCCTGTCTGGATTACCTCGGCGGCGCGGCCATGGGGCTGGCTATCCGCAACCAGGCCGACCCGGCTTATGTGGCCGAGATGCTGAAAGGCGGTTCGGCGCAGGCCCGTCCTGTGGCTTCGGCCCTGTTGCAAGCGGGCCTGGATGCTCTGGACGAAACCCAGAAGGCCGGCATCGAAATGCACCGCAACTGGCGCACCGCCATCCACACCCAGTTAAGCACCGGCAAGGCCGCTGCCAGACTTAAGAAAACCTGTGAGGACAAGAATCCATGAAGCGCACCATTATCCCCGCCCTCGTGTTGCTGGCCTGCCTGCCCGCCACCGCCTCGGCCGCAGCCGAACAACATGTCTTCAACCTGCACGGCGGGCATTTCTTCGGCCCCGGCCCCATCGTGCCGGACACAGCCCTGCCGGACGGGTCGATACGGGGCATCAGCTTTGATTTGGACAAGCTGGAAGGCGTCGCCGCGTTTGCGTTTGCCACGGGCGGCAAGCTGCTGACCGATGGCAAGACCATCGCCAACGCCAACATTGACGGGGGCGCATTGGAAATCGGCGGCAAGCAGGACGCGCTTAAAGGCGAGAACAAGGGCAAGACCGAAGGCAAGACCTTCTGGCTTTACGCGGTGGCCGGCGGGCCTAACCAGGGCAGGGAGCGTTACCGCTTCGATGCCAATTACAACATGGTCTGGACGGTGGACATCGGCCTCGACCCAGGCTTCCCCGAGGGGATCGTGCGGGTGAACGGGTTTGAGCTGACGACCGGCATCCGCAAAGTGCCGACTTCGCTGCAAACGGCGGCGAAGCAGCCCGGCGGCTACGACAAGGCCGGCAGCCTTGCGAGCGGCACCCAGATTGTGGGCCGGGTCGGCGACTTCGACGCCGACGGCTTCATGGACGGCATCATCGTCGCCACAGCCAATGTGCCGATGCAAGCCGATTTGCTGCCCGGCGCGCCTGTCGCCAATCAACGCGGCTTCAAGACCGACATCCGCATCGGGCCGCTGTTCGCCATGGAACTGACCCTGCGGGGCATCGTCAACATGCGCCCCCTGGTCAAGGGGGCGCTGTCCGGGGGCCACCTGCCCGAACTGACCGAGCGGGTCAAAGATATCTATGACCGGCTGTTGGCGGCGCGGCGCAATTACGAGTCCGCGTTCATCGCGGCCGCGCCACAAAAGCGGGCCGAACTCCAGGAAATCGAATGGCGCTTGGAATCCATCCGCGAGATGACCTACATCCCGATGGCCTTTTTGACGACCTACAACTTCCCGTCCGGCGATGCGCCTTGGACAATCGGCGATGCGACGACGCGGGTTTTCGACAAGGCACAGGCCTTGGCGGATTTGCTCGAAAAACGCCGGGGCGGCAAGAAGCCGGCGGGGGGGGGGGCATGAAAATCTTGTTTTTCGGCCTCGCCGCGCTGCTGTCCGTCTCCCCCGCCTTCGCCGAGGAAGGCGGCTATGTCATCAACACGGTGGCCGGCACGGTCTACGGCCCCGGCCCGATGCCGGCCACGCCCTTGGCCGGCGGCAAGTTCACTTATGTCAAAGTGAACGCCCGGCTGGAGGGCGATCTCGCCTTCTTCAACAACGGCGTGGCCGAGCCGAACATTCCGGGCGAAAAGGATATTTTCGGCGGTTTCAAAGGCGGCTTCTTAAGCAATGGCGTGAAGTTCAACGAACACTTGCACGGTGGCATCGTCACCATCGGCCAGGGCGCATTGCGCATGTTGGCTGTGGTTGCCTCCGACGGCGACAACAAGGGCGGGGAGACTTACCGGGTTGACGAGCGGCTGAACTGGCGGCTGAAAACCGACATGGCGCTGGATCCGGGCTTTCCCGAAGGGCTGGTCATCAGCCGCAACATCAACATCACCAGCGGCGTGCTGTGGGTGCCGCCGTCCTTGCAAACCGAAGCCAAGGCCCAAGGCGGCTTCGATAACGCCGATTACCTGCCCAGCGGCGGGCCCATCGTCGGCACCTTGGGCGACGCGGACGAGGATGGATTCCTGGACGGGCGCATCGTCGGCTCAGGGCGCACGCCATTGAAGTTCCTGTTCGTGCCCGGCGCGCCGCTGGTCATGAGCCGCACCATCAAGACCGACATCCCGGTCAAGCCCCGCGTCAGCGGCATTTTGGAGCTGGCCGGCATCGCCAATTTGCGTCTCGTGCTGAACCCGCCCGAAGGCTACGCGGAACCCGGCCCGGCAATGGACGCCTATTACAAGCGCATGCTGCCGGAATGGGCGGACGACTACGCCAGCCGCGCACAGCGGGCGGCGGCGCGTTTGAAAAGGGTTGCCGCACCGGAAGCAGCCTTGGCTCAGACAGTGGCAGACGGGCTTAAGGCCGCGTTGGCGGCGAAGTCGGATCGGCCCAAATACACCCAGCAGACAAAAGAGGTGTTGGCCAAGTTAGAGGCGGAGCTGCCCAAGCTACAGACGGCGTTTCAAACAGAAACTGCCAAATGACACCTTAAACCGTAGCACGCCCCAGAGGTTTGATATGTGGCCGAAGATCAAGATATTCCTAGGTTCCTCGCTAAAGGGCGGGCAGAAGCGCTGGCATTGGGTGGTCGGCCCTTTGTTCGCGCTGCTGTTCGCCAACACGCTGTTCCTATTGGCCCGACGCTACGGCTTCGGCTGTGCGCTGAACGCTTTCGACCTGTGCAGCGTGTCGGCGTACTACCAAGCCAATGTGTTGCTGCACAGCCTGCTCGGCATCCTGCTATTGCTGGGCCTGATCGGGTTTGTCGTGCTGCATATCCCCAAAAACTTCAAACTCGCGCTGTTTGAGAAAAAATACCTTGCCACCGGCTTTGCGGTGCTGTTCACGATAGCCGTGCTGTTCGGTTCGGGCATTTACTTCCTGTTCAATTCCAAGAGCGCGTCGGTGAACTGGCTGTACAACACCCACCTCATCACGGCTACTTTGATCGTGCTGTTGTATTTCGGCCATCGCGCCATCGCCCGGCCTAAGCAGGCCAATACGATGGTGAGCGGCGGCGTGGCCGCCTCGTTCGCGGTCGCCGCCGTGTTGATCGCCATCGAATGGAAAGTCGCCCCGCCGCCGGTGGTGCCCACCCCGACCGCCAAACTGACCCAACCCGTCGGCGAATATGTGCAGCCGACCAAGGTGTTGCCTGAAAACCCGTTCTTCCCCTCGCCGGTCAGCCTGGCCAGCGGCGCGGACATGACCGAGAGCATGAATTTGCTGGCGATTGCGCCTTCGGATGTCAACAAGATTCGCAATGAAGTCGAGACCCAAGGCTTTGCCGATTCCGTATTGATTGGCGCGGAGAAATGCGAGCGCTGCCATGCCGATACCGTCCAGCAATGGGCTTCCTCGGCGCACCGCTTTTCCTCGTTCAATAATCCGTTCTATGTGGCGACGGTGGAATATCTGCGCGACACGGCCGTGGAACCTAACGAGTTCGTGGATCGGCATTTGAAGAAATTCGGCCTGCCGAAAGAAGCCACCGGCAAGGTGAAATCGCGCTGGTGCGCCGGTTGCCACGACCCGTTGATTAACTTGTCCGGGCGCATGGCGAAAGACATCGATAAAGGCTCGGTCGAGGCCCAGGGTGGCTTGATTTGCCTAAGCTGCCATTCGATCAAAGAAATACCTGGCCATACCGGCAATGGCAATTATGTCTGGAATGACGAGTTCAAAGACAGCTATATCTTCTCCGGCGTGGCCTCAGGGCCGGGCGCGACGCTGCACGACACCTATTTGAAGGCCAACCCGGAACGGCACAAGGCGGACATGCTCAAGCCTTTCTACCGCAAGTCTGAATACTGCGCGACCTGCCATAAAGTGGCGCTGGAAAAACCGGTCAACGATTACCGTTGGCTGCGCGGCCAGAACGAGTACGACAACTGGCATAACAGTGGCGTGGCGCATAACGCGGCTCGGACATTCTACCTGCCGCCGAAGACTCGCCAATGCCAGGATTGCCATATGCCGTTGATCGATGCGCCGAAGGGCGATGTGTCGGCGAAAAACGGCAAAGTCCGCTCGCATCTTTTCCTCGCCGCGAACACCGCGCTGCCGTTCCTGCGCGGCGACCAGAAAATGATCAAGCAAACCGAAGAGTTGCTGCGCAATAAGGCGCTGCGGCTGTCGGTGGGCGGCGTGACCGGGGCCGATGGCAAGATTGTCGCGTTGACCGACGGCGCGGCGCATGACATCACCGAGACCGACGGCAAGATCGAGCTGCACACCATCGTCCGCAACACCGGCGTCGGCCACACCTTCCCCGGCGGGACCAACGACTCCAACGAAGCCTGGATCGAAGTCACCGCCACCGGCAACGGCGGCCGCTACTTGGCTGGAGGCTTGGATGAAACCGGCCGTGTCATCGAGAACACCCGCATATTCAATGCCGTGCAGGTGGACAAGGACGGCAACCGCATCATCAAGCGCAACGCGCATGAGATGGTCGCGCCGATCTATGTCGCGGTGATTCCGCCGAGCACCTCGGACCTGTCCCGCTACTCGATCCCGCTTGCGCAACTCGGCGATTTGACGAAAGGCGCGGAAGTCAAAGTCCGCCTGTTGTGGCGCAAATTCAACCGCACCTATAGCGAGTTCTCCTTTGAGGCCAACCGCAAGGGGTTTGCCAAGTTCGACGCCCCGCCTGAATTGCCCATCACCGAGATTGCGGCAACCACGGTGGCCATCAAGCGCGAGGGCGACAGGCTCGTCGCCCAGGCCAAGCCGCCGGAGGGCGCGAAGCCGGGCGAGTTGCTGCATGACTACGCCGTCGGCTTCCTGCGCCAAGGCGACACCAAGCTGGCTGCGCAAGTGGCTGGCATGGCCATCGCCGCCGATCCCAAGTCGGCCAACTACCTGCGCACCAAGGCGCGGGTGGAAATCGACGAGGGCCAGTTCCAGGCGGCGCGGCAGACCATGACCGAGGCCGAGCGGCTGGCCCCGGCCGATCCGCAAGACGCTTGGATGTGGGCGCAAGTCCTGTTCCAAGAAGGCAATTACACAGCGGCCGACAGCGCCTGCGACCAGACACTGGCCGCCTTCCCCGGCGACCGTTTCGCGCTGAAGCTGAAAGGCCGCATCGCCTATCTGGACGGGCGTTTCCAAGACGCCGTGGCGACCATCGGCAAGGTGCTGGAAATTGACCCCGAAGACAGCACGGCGCATTATTACGCCATGCTCGCACATCGGGCGCTGGGCAATGTGGAGCAGGAGAAGACGGCGGAAGCCGCCTACCAGTACCACAAGGCCGACGAGTCGGCGCAACAGGCGACCTTGGCCTTCCGCCAAGCCGATGACGACACCAACTTCGCCTCGCAGAAAATCAAGGTGTTTACGCTCAAATGAATACATACACACGATTGCAAGCCGCCATTGCGGCAAGCTTGGTTTTGCACGGGTGTTCGCAACAGGAAGAAGGCGGCGAAAAGAAAGCCGCCGTGGCGCCCGCTTATACCCAAGCCATCGCCAAAGAGACGCCGAAGACCGTTGAAACACTGGATTTGAGCGTCGAGGCGGCCGGCGCATCCGGCATCGACTTCGTCCATCAAACCGGCGCGGCGGGCAAGAAGCTGATGCCGGAAAGCATGGGTTCGGGCTGCGCCTTGTTCGACTATGACGGCGACGGCCGGCTTGATGTGCTGCTGGCGGACGGGCGGCCCCTCGGCATGGCTCAGGGCAAGCCGACGGCCCAGGCTGCGAGACCTAAGCCAAAATCGGCTGGCGGCAAGGGGAAGCCGGCTGCGGGCGGGCATGCCATCGCCAGGCTTTATCGGAATGAAGGAGGTAAGTTCAAGGAAGCCACCGCCGCCGCCGGTTTGGCCGGGATTGCCGGCTACGGCATGGGTCTGGCCATCGCCGACTACGACGGCGACGGTGACGCCGATGTGGTGGTGACGACGGTCGAGGGCAACCGTTTGTTGCGCAACGATGCCGGCGTCTATGTCGATGTGACCAAGGCCGCCGGGCTGGAATTGGGCGCGCCGGAATGGGCGACTTCCGCCGCCTGGCTGGACGCCGACAAGGACGGCAAGCTGGATCTGTTCGTCGCCTACTATGTGAAATGGAGTCCCCAAACCGATGTGTTTACGACCCTGGACGGCATCCACAAGTCTTACGCCACGCCTAAGGTCTACCCAGGCTTGCACAACCGCCTGTACCATAACTTGGGGCAAGGCAAGTTTGCCGATGTCAGCGCGGCGTCCGGTTTTGCCTCCGGCGAAAACAAGGCGCTAGGCGTGGTCGTGCTGGATGCCAACGGCGACCATTTCCCGGATATTTTCGTCTCCAACGACACCGTCGCCAACAAGCTCTACATCAACGACGGCAAAGGCAAATTCACCGACAGCGCGATGACTTTCGGCGTCGGCTATGACGAACTCGGCGAGGCGCGGGCGGGCATGGGCGTGGATGCCGGCCAGTCCATCGACGGGGCGCAGTCCATCGCCATCGGCAACTTCAGCGACGAACCCGTCACACTGTACGAGCAAGCGGCCGGCGGCAAGGTGTTCCTCGACGGGGCGCAAAAACGCGGCATCGCGGTCAAAACCCTGCCGAGGCTGACCTTCGGCACCCGCTACGCCGACCTGAACCACGACGGGCGCGATGATTTGATTTTGGCGAACGGCCACATCGAGCCGGATATCCAGAAGGTCCAAAACGCCGTGTCCTACCGTCAGCCTGTCGATGTGTTCGTGGCGCAGTCGGGCGGACGCTTTGCCAGCTTGGACGATCTGACCGGCAAGCCGGTCAGCGAGCCGGTGGTGGGGCGTTGCCTCGCGGTCGGCGACATCGACGGCGACGGCGATCTTGACGGCCTCGTGTCAGTGAATGGCGGTGCGCCTTTGATCCTGCGCAACGGCACTGGCGGCGAACGCGCCGTGTCGATTGACCTGCGCGAGCCCAAGGGCGGTAACACCGAGGCGCTAGGCGCGGAGGCCACCTTGACCGGCCAAGGCTGGACTCGGCACGAGATTGTGCGGGCGCGCGGGTCTTATCTCGGCCACAGCCCGTATACCTTGCACTTCGGCATTCCAAAGACTGCCGGGGACAGCGTGGGCGTGAAGGTGCTGTGGCCGGACGGCACAGCCGAGGAAAAAGGGAATGTGCCGGTGGGCGGCCATTACAGCATCGCCCGCGGCGGGGAGCCTGTCGCCCTCAAACCGGTAGGGGCAAGCCCGCATGCACAGCCCGCGCCTTAATCCGTTGGTTTGCGCGGGGTCGTGCTGCTGGGGCGGCGCAGTTGAATAAATAAGAAACGGGGCCCGATAAACGGACACCTGCCGAATCGCGCGAGGCGGCAAGCCAAGCACCATCCATCAGAAAAAGAGGTAAACGATCATGAGCTTCAAAAATAGTAAATTTTCCGCTTGCGTTGCGTTGATCGCAGGCAGCCTTCTCGCCAGCGGCGCTGCCGACGCATTCACAGTGTTAAGTACCAGTGACAGCTACATGGGGGCCGGCAAGTTCTTCGGCCCGGGCAAGCTCCCCGTTTCACCCTTGTTCAACGTGACGATCCACAACGTCAGCTTCACCTCGGCGGCGACCTTTGTCACGCCGTTCTTCAACAACGGCGGCGCGGCACCGAACGTGCCGGGCGAGATCGAGACCTCCGACAAGCCGGACGGCTATTTCAGCGATGGCAAGACGCCGATCAATGAAAACGCCGAGGTCGGGCCTTTTGTGCTGAACGGCACCAAGGTCTTGGTTGGCATCGGCGGCGGCGGGGCGCATCAGGGCGAGCAAATATCGGTGCTGATGGACAAGCACACGATGATTATGACGATGGACATCGTCTTCGACATGGGCATGGGCGAGGCAGGCGTCATGGCCACGCCGTTCTACGGCACGACGCAAGAGGCGACCTTGCCCTTGTCAATCCAAACCCAGATGGGTATCGCAGGCGGCACGGATCGGGCCGGGCCGTTGAAATCCGGCGACAAGATCCGCGGGCGGCTCGGCGATTTCAACGGCAATGGCTTGCTGGACGGGGCCATCGTCGTGACCGGCAACATGCCGCTGAACTCGGTGTTCATGCCCGGCGCACCCTACGCTTTGATACGGTATTTTGAAACAGACATGCCTTACAACGGGGCGGTGGTCGGCAAGCTGCCCGGCTCGGCGGCGGAACGGCAAAAGAAGGCCGATAAGGCCAACTACGCCTTTCCTGCGGCGGAAGCCAAGCTGGTGCAGATGAAAACCGCCGAGGGTGGCCAATGAGAGCATTGAAACCGATGAACACAAACCGGCCCGGTTTTAAAAACCGAGTCGGTTTGCGTCACCTTTTGATGGCGGGCGTGTTGGCGGCAGGCTTCGCTCCCGCCACGTGGGCGGTGAATCTGTGGAGCACGCCCAGTTCTTATTTAGGCACCGGCTATTTCTTTGGCCCTGGTGCTTTGATGGTGCCTACGCCGCTGTTTCCGGTGAAAATCCGCAATATGGCGTTCAACACCCCGCAGAACTTCATGACGCCGTTTTGGAACAACGGGGCCGAGGAGCCCAATGTCAGCGCCGAAAATGATTTCCCCCCGGTGGACGGACTGCTGTCCGATGGCAGCAAGATCAACGAGAACGTGGATCTGGGAACATTCACCTTGGCCGGCGTGCGCTTCCTGCCGGCCATCGCCGGGGGCGGCGAATACATGGGCCAGCAGATGGCCGCTACGGAAGCTGACGGCAATGTGACCATGGTGATGGATTTGTTGCTGGATCTGGGCATCGGCCCCAAAGGCGTGATCCGCATCCCGTTCAAGGGCACGACGGGTACCGTGACGGTTCCCGAACCCCTGGCCAACCCACAAGGCGGGCAGCCCGGCGCTAGGCAGGCCGGGCCGATTAAGACTGGCGAAACCATTGCCGGCCGGATCGGCGATTTCAACAATGACGGCTACATCGACGGCACCTTGGTCGCGACCGGGGTCATGCCATTGACTTCGCCGATCTATCCGGGCCAGCCCTTCGCGATGGCCCGCAATTTCGAGACGGACATTCCCATTAATGGGGCTGTGTTCGGATCGCCTGGCGCGGTGAACAAGGCTTATGGGCTCGCGCCCGGCGAAGGGGCCAAAGACGACGCCAGAACGGTGGACGAGGGCGCGAAGCCAGAGCCTGGCGCAAAGCCAAAACCCACCGCAAAACCGGGCGCGAAGCGATGAACCTGCTTTCCGCCGACACCTTCGCCTTTTTGGGCGATTTGTCCACCCCCCGCGACAAGCCTTGGTTCGATGCGAACCGCAAACGCTACGAGGCGCATTTGCTCGAACCCATGCGTTCGCTGGTGGCAAAGGTCGCCCCCCCCTTGCAGGCACAGATTCACGATTTGGAATGCCGCCCCCAAATCAACAAGACCTTGACCCGCATCAACCGGGACATGCGCTTTGCGCGGGGGCAAAGCCCTTACAAGGATCATATGCTGGCGCTGTTCTACCGCGAGGGGCGCAAGAAAGAAGACCCGCAGCTTTTCATCGGCGTCCAGCCGACGCAAGTCTGGGCGGGGTTGTACCTATCGCCTCATTTCCTGGCCCATGGCTCGCCGATGGAGCGGGCGGTGAGCCAGCGCCCCGCCGAGCTTGTGGCGTTGGGCCGGGGCATGGGCTTGGGTGACGATTTGATGCTCGGCAGTTGCAGCCGTTACGGGGAGCTGGAGCAGAGCATGAATGGCGGCGATGCCGGTCATTATCTGGCCGGGCCGCATCTGTGCGCGTTGAAGACGTTCACAGCGGGCGAAGTCGCGGCGGATCCCGCGGGCTTTGTCGAAGCGGCGGGCGAGATTCTCGCCCGTCTTGTTCCTTTGTGGAAAACCTATTTAGAGGGTTTGTAAATGCGAGTTTTATTTTTGTTAGGCGTTTTCCTGATCGGGCTGATGCCATCCTTCGAGGCTGCCGCAGATGCCGAGGCTACGGAGATATTAAAAGCGGTCAATCTGCGCGAGCGCGGGAAAGATTTGGACTGGGCGTTCTCCCTTGACCTGATCGACAAAAGCGGGGATGCCCGGCAACGGACCGGCAAGATTTTCCGGCGCAAGCTCGAAGGCGAGCGCAGCGAACAGGTGACGGTGTTCTTGGGCCCCGCCAACATCCGCCACACCGCCCTGCTCAAGGTCGAGGCAGCGGACAACGACTACATGTGGTTGTACTTGCCGGCCTTGAAAACCACCAAGCGCATCCCGCCGGCGGAGCGCGGCGACAAGTTTGTCGGCACCGACTTCACGATGGAAGATGTGAGCTTAGGGTTTGAGTACCAGGACTACGACGGCACCATCCTGGAGAGGAAGACCGAAGACGGCCATCCGGTGGCGATCATGCGCTTGGAGCCGAAGACTGCCGACCTGAAGCGCAACCTCGGGTTTGATCATGCGACCACCAAGGTCAGGACTGACCAGGCGTTCATCATCGACCAGCACTTCTTCAAAGGGGACCGGGAGATTCGCCACAACGAGGCTTTGGACATCCAGTCGGTGGACGGCATCCTGACCCCTATGGAACTGCGTTCGGCGGATTTGGTGAACGAGCATAAGACGGTGCTGAAATTGCAGAAGGCCGTCTACAACAGCGGCGTGCCCGCCAACTACTTCACCGAGGATGCCCCAGCCCGCGAGCTTTACCATTGAGAGTCGGCGGAGTGGCCACTTGGGCGCATGCGTTAGGGGGCGCGGCCCCATCGTTCCCCCCGGGGTGACTGGTTGCGCGTGGGCAAACCTTGGCGCGGCGGGTTTCGCAACTTCGCCGCTTGCTTTTTGTGAGTTCACGCAATGACCAAACGGCGCGGCTTTTGCCGTTTGCCCGCCCCAGATTGGCCGCGGATACTGATATTGCCCCTGCTGTTGGTTTGGTCCATGGCGGGCGCCTGGGACATGCCGAAGCTTGCCTATCGCTCGCTTGAGCTTGAGGGAGCCACGGAATACCAAGTGGGCGATGGCCAGTTCGGGCCGAGTTTCATGAGGCTGATTGGCCGGGCCGAATGGGCATTGAACGACAAGCTGACTGCGAAGGTGATGGTCAGTCCTTGCGCCGGGCCTTACAGCACACACCCTAAGGGCGTGACGCAATGCGCCATGTACCGCTTGATTGAGGAACTGACCCTCAGCGGCGTGTATGAGGGCTTTGATTTTTCCTTTGGCCGGCAAATCATCACCCAAGGCAACACCGAAGGCTTTGTGTTGCTGGATCGCTACAACGGCCGCGACTTCTGTCGGTTTGCCCGCTTGGACACGCAGAACAAACTGCCCAACTGGCTCGCCAAGGGCAGGGCCTCCTTGGGCGGGCCGACTTCTTTTAGCCTGACTTTCGCGCCATTCTCGCCGCAATCCTATTTGCCGCAGACGGGCAGTTATTGCGAAGATCGGTTTCATAATGTTGGCCGTTTCAACGGCCTTTACGACCCTGAGAACAATGGCATTGGGGACTGGGGCGGCGGCGGCGAGTTGGCCTTCAGCCACGATAGCTGGAGCGCGACGCTGAATGCGATGTCGGTCAAGGAAGACATTTATGTGGTCGAGACCGTCCCCATGCTGCAAAAAACCCGGCCTAGGACGTTCTGGCTGGGCGGGTCGGCCTCCGCGCCGCTGGGGACGGTCATTCTGCGCGGCGAGCTGGCCTTCGCCCCAGACCGGGATTTCACGCTCAATCCTGCCGCCTTAGGCGGCTTGTTGAAGCGTGGCGTTTCCACCAACGGTGTGGATGGGCGCTGGAATCTGTTAACATCAATGGGCTTAGAGGGGCGCAACGACGATTGGTACTGGGCTTTGCAGTATTTCTTCGACCGCGTGGGAGGCGGGCCGTCGCTGGTGCGGGATGTGCAGTCTCATATGGCCTCGCTGCGGATACGGCGGGCATTCCTGAATGACCGCATCACCTTGGACAGCTTTGCCGTGTTGGACGTGAGTTACAGCGACTTCGCCATCCGTGCCCAAGTGTCTTACGAAATTGACGAAGCCACCTCAATGGCCATCGGCGGGACGGCCTACGCCAACATGGGCCACGACGAAGGTTGGCTGGGCAGTTATGCGGGCAGGGAAAGCCTGTTTCTAAGGCTCAGAAGGACTTTGTTTTAAACCCGGAGCGCAAGGTTTATATTGCAATATAATAACTTACGAGAATGCTAATGGTCAAGCTCATTACGGAATACCCGAAAGCGGCCTTCGCAGTGGTCTTGCTGCTGGTGGTTGCCTGCATCCCGCCCCTTTTTCACATCCGGGCGGACACGTCGATTGCGTCTTTCCTGCCCAGGGGCCATCTGTCCTACCAGCAAAAACTGGACATCCAGCGCATCTACCATATCAACGACCCGGTGTTCGTGGATGTCTATGACCGCAAGACCGGCGATATTTTCACACCGCAAGGCTTGCAGGCCGTGCGCGAGGTCAGCCGTTTCCTGGAGGATATCAAAGGCATCAGGCCGGGTTCCGTGCGTTCGCTGGACACATTTGACGATATTCGTGGCACGGCCAGCGGGTTCGACGTGGATCCGTTCTTGGAACCCATGCCCACCAGCCTGGAGCAGGCCCGCTATGTGCGCGAGCGGGCCAAGGCGTTCCCCTTGTTCGAGGGCCTGATCATTTCCAAAGACGGCAAGCGGGCCGGCTTGCTCGGTGACTTTGAAGACACCGCCGATGTGCTGTATGTGTTTGACCAACTGGAAAAACTGCGCGAGCGCATGGACAAGGAAGGCAGCATCGGCATCAAAGTCAGCGGCCCGCCCATCGTGACCGGGACGCTCAATGTCTACCTCAACGAGGACGCGCTGAAGCTGAACCCGGTGGCGGCGGCGCTCACCTCGCTGCTGCTGTTCCTGTCCCTGCGTTCGCTGGCCGGGGTGCTGTTGCCGCTGTCGGTCATGGTGCCTGCCATCACCCTTGCCGCCGCCTCCATGCCCTTGTTCGGCTACCGCTTCACACCCTATTCCAATGCCATCCCGGTGGTCATCTTGGCGACCAGCATCGCCGATTCGGTGCATTTCTTAAGCGGCTATTTTGATTGGCGGCTGAAACAACCGGAACTGACCGCCAAGCAAGCCGTGGCGAAGACCTATGCCGAAATTTGGCAGCCTATCGTGATGACCTCGGTGACGACGGCGGTGGGCTTTTTGATGTTGATCCAAGGCTCGCCGATGATCCCGGTCTATCAATTCGGGGTGACCGTCGCCATTGGCGTCATGTCCGCCATGGCGCTGTCCTTGACCGTGCTGCCCGCCGCAATCGTCTTGTTCGACGCGAAGCCCAGCCCGGCCTTTGCCCGATTGTTTGCAGCCCGCGGCAGCGGGGGGCCGAGCGGCTGGGACAGGCTGGTGGCGGCTTCGATGGGCCGCGTCATCGACAACCGGAACGTGGCCCTGGGCTTCCTGGGGGGGGTGGCCGTGCTGGGTGTCGCGGGCATGTCGCTGTTGTCCCCTGATTACGAGCCGGTCAAATTCTTCCCCCGCGACAGCCATGTTTATCAGGATTTTTACTCCATCCGGGACGATTACATGGGGCTTAACTTCATCGAGGTGGACATTAACACCGGCAAGGAGGACGGCATCTATGAGCCGTATTTCCTCAAGCGGCTGGATGGCCTGCAAAAGCGCATCGAGGAATGGCCGCAGGTTGGCGGGACGATCTCCATCGCCGATTACCTGAAGAAGATGAATCAAGCCTTCCACGCGGAAAACCCCGAGTATTACCGCATTTCCGAAAACGCCGACGCCAACGCCCAGCTCTTCCTGCTGTACAACCTGTCCGGCGACCCCAGGCGTTTCGACGAGATAGCCGACGGCAACCGCAAGCGGGCGAATCTGCGCATCTTCCTAAAGCGCGGCAATTACGCCGCGAGCGCGCCCTTCGTCCGTTGGCTGGATGAGGAAGTCGGCTCGACCTTCCAGGAGGCGAAGGTGACTTTCGGAGGAGAAACGAATGTAATCCACCGCTGGATGGCCGGCATCGGCTCCAGCACGGCCTTGTCGGTCTTTCTGTCGGGGCTGTGCATGGGGTTGATCGGCTGGGCCTTCCTGCGCTCCCGCGCCGGGGCGGCCTTGATGCTGGTGCCCATCAGCATTGGCTTGGTGCTGACCTATGCCTTCATCGGCGTGAGCGGCGTGGCCGTGGGATTGGGTACGACCGTGTTCGCTTCCATCGCCATGGGCGTGGGCGTCGATTTTGCGATACATTATTTATGGCGCTACCGTGATGAGCGCCGGACAGGTTTGGATCATGCGGCGGCGACTTTGCGGGTCATGCAAGATGTCGGCAAAGGGATTTTGTTCAATGGCATCATCGTCGTCGGTGGCTTCTCGGTCTTATTGGTCCACTCGACGACGCCCGCCCAGCAAACCGGCCAGTACGTCGCCATCAGTGTCGCCGCCAGCCTGTTCACCACCTTCTTGGTGTTGAGCGTGGCGACGCGCTGGTGGAAGGTGGCAAAAACCAAGGTCTGACCCAATCCCTCTCCCCAGACCCAGTGAAAAGGGCAGGGAATCGCGGCGCACAGGCAGCACTATTCAACCCCATCGACCAAAGAGAAATTCACCATGGGCTGGCTTAAAAGAACCTTGTTAGGGCTCTCCCCCGCTGAGGCAAATCCCGATCGGCGTGGCTTTGAAACGGGCGTGGCTTCCGTCAGGGAGCGGGTCGGGCGCATTGGCGGCCATTTCATCGAAGGCTATAACGCCGCCCTGCTGGACGGTGAGCCTGTACGGCTTGCCGAGACGCTAAACCAAAACGTGGAAAGCGAGTTTCGCGGCTTTGCCTTTGAAGGGGTGGGCCTGGCCGGGTTGTCGGCGGTAAAGGCGGCCTGCGGGCATTATTTGCCCATGCTCCAGCAAGGGGTGGCCTTCGCCGCTCTGATCCGGGCGAAGGCAGGCAACCCCGCCGCTTGGACGGCCATGGCCTGTGAAACGCTGTGCGAAGGCAGTGCCGACGATATAGTCGCCATGACCCTGGCAACCGGGGAAGGCCTCGCCGGTCAGGGCGAGTCCCCGGCCTATGAAATGTGGAGGCAACGCCTACAGTCGCAATTTTCACCGCCCGAACCGTCGGGCTTGTAAATCACCGCAAGGTGAAGACATGAGTCAGGCCAGCGAAGTGAACATAAGGCCGGCGCGGGTTTCAAACGGGCTGCACCCCTTCGCCTCGCATTATTTCAAGACGCCCCGTGGCCGCATCCATGACGAGTGGGCAGGCCATCCAGAATGCGATACGGATGATTGTTTCATTGAATCCCTATCGACAAGCAATGGGTGGATAAAGCGGGTATTTTCTGGTTCCCATGCGCTGCGCTCATCGTTATACACAAGTCCCGCTGACCCAAAAACGCCGTCATTCCGGCATGGATGCCGGAATCCAGAGCCATGGACGGTAACTTGCCGCTTGCACAAGTGCTTGATTCAGGTAAGTTGCCAGCCCCTAGGTTCACATCCTTGTGACTGGATTCCGGCAGTCCATGCCGGAATGACGGGCCTCTTACACTTGTGTATAACGGCGTGGGCGCTGCGTGGGAACCCAGCCAACCCGCGCTGCGGATCGGTGGCGCAGCGAGCCACCGCTTCGTCCCCACGCGCGTGGGGACGAGAAAAAAGACGCTTGCCCACCCTTATATTAACGCTAGGGTGCGCCCTCGCCTTTGCACAACCCCACGCCGAGGCGCTAGTCGATCCGATGAAACTGGGCGGGTCGGAGTATTGCGGGCATTGCCATACGGACATATTCCATCAATGGAATGCTTCGACCCATCATTTTTCGTCCTTCAACAATCCGGTTTATCGCAAGGTCGTCATGCATACCATCGAACAAAAGGGCCAGGAAGCCTTTGCGTTTTGCGCCCGTTGCCATGACCCGATATTGAAGAGTGCGGGCGAAACTGAAAAACTGGACGCCGACAGTTGGAAGGCGAATGCCGGGATTACTTGTTTATCCTGCCATCGGATGATGGAAACCGGGGGCGGCAATGGCGAGTATCGGATTGCCGAGCCGACTTTGCATCCTTTCGCCCTCAGCGATAGTCCGACACTGGCGCAAGCGCATAAAGTCCTGATCGAAGTCACGCCTTGGCTGCATCGCCGTGTGTTGAGCAAGCCGTTTTATAGCCAGCCGGCATACTGCGCGACTTGCCATAGCCTGACGGTGCCGGCGTCCCTGAACGGCGTCGCGCCGATGGCCTTGACCGACGAGGCCGGGCAGTTGCTGCGCCGCCATCAGACCGCCCATGACGGGTACTTGCCGGGCCGTTGCATCGATTGCCATATGCCGGAGGTGCCGTCCGGCGACCCCGCCGCGAAGGACGGCTTGATTAAAAGCCACCGCTTCGCAGGCTCCAACACGGCCTTGCCGGCCTTTAACCGGGACATCGACCAGCGCAGGGCGGTGGAGGCTTTCCTGTCGTCGGGCATCGTCGCCTTGCGCGTCGCTGGCTTGCGCACACAGCCGGATGCGCCGTTCAGGCCCGCCGAGTCGGTGCCTGTGAAGGCGGGCGACGCTGTCGAAATCGCCTTGGAAGTGCGCAACGCCCGCGTCGGCCATCAGTTCCCGACCGGGACGGTGGATTCCAACGAAGCGTGGCTGTCGGCTGCTGTCACCGACGCCAAGGCGCGGACGGTCGCCACGCTGGGCCAGTTGGACGCTCAAAGCCTGTTGCCAACCGACGCCATCCGCTTCGGCACCCGCTTTGTCGATGCGGCCGGCAATCCGACTGACCGGCGCAACACGACCACCGACGCGGTGTCCGTCGCCGATGACACGACCCTGCCGATTCGGGGCAGCCGGACGGTGTTCGTCAAATTCCAGATTCCTGCCGATGCCGTACCGCCTATTGCGGTCGATTTTGTTTTAAACTGGCGAAAATACAGCCCGGCGTTTATCGCCTGGGTGTTTGACGGGCGGGAGACGCCGCCATTGCCGATCACTAAACTAGCCAGCCTGCGCCTGGGCTTGACCACGCCGCATTAACCGCCACCAGAGCCAAACCATGAAACTGAAATTCCTACTGACCCTCGCCCTGCTTGCTTCGACTTCGGCCTTCGCCGGCAATTGGAACGTGCCGCCGGACGCCCATGGCATCCAGAACCCCGTCCCCATCAATGAGGAGACCATCGCCAAAGGCGTCGAGGTTTATGCCAAGCAATGCGTGCCTTGCCATGGCAAGGACGGCCGGGGCGACGGCACGGAGGAGAAGGTCGATTATTCGCTGCAAAGCATCTTGGCGACGCCGACCCAGCCGAACAACCAGCCGCTGACCGACGGCGAGCTGTATTGGAAGATCACCCACGGCGTCGGCAAGATGCCCGCCTTCGCCGGCAAGCTCACCGATGCCGAGCGCTGGCTGATGGTCAACCAGATGCGCCGCCTGCCGCCGGATGCGAAGAAATAGCCTCATCCCCCACTTGCTGGAATCAGACAACCCTTGATTGTTCGGCCCCCCCCATGCTTTCTTGCCGCCTCGCTGGCGCTGCTGGTGTTGCCAGGCTCAGTGACAGCCGCTTCCCCAGGCTTCACCGATGTCACCGCCCAGTCGGGCATCGGCTTCCGCCACGCCAACGGCGCGTTCCTCAAGGCCGACGGCAGCGAATCCCGCTATATGCCGGAGACCATGGGATCCGGTGTCGTGGTGTTCGATTATGACGGCGACGGCGACCAAGACGTATTGTTCGTCAATGGCAAGCCGTTTGATCCAAACGTCCAAGCCGAGTCGCCGCCGGCCTTGTATGAGAACTTGGGGCATTGGCGGTTCAAAGAGGTATCCCGGCAAGCCGGGCTGGCCCAGTCGTTCTATGGCTTAGGCGCGGCCGCGGCGGATTATGACGGCGACGGCGACGCGGATCTGGTGTTCACCGCGCTCGGCGGATTGAGGCTCTACCGCAACGAAGGCCGGGGCCGCTTCGCAGACGCCACCCAAAGCGCAGGCTTGCGCCCGGTTTATTGGAAAAATGAAAAAGGCCAGGCCGGCCCGGCATGGCCGACCGCCGCCTTGCTCTTCGATGCCGACGGCGACGGGGATTTGGATATTCTGTCGGCGCAGTATGTGCGCTGGTCGGTGGATACCGACATCGCCACCACGTATGACACCGTCCACAAGGGTTACACGACGCCCCGCGCTTATGACGGCGAAAGCCTTAGGCTATGGTTGCAAGACCATGGGCGGTTTCGGGATGCGACTAAAAATAGCGGCCTGGAGAAGCCGGGCAAGTCGCTAGGGCTGGCGCTGTGGGATTTTGACGGTGACGGCCGGATGGATGTGGTGGCCGCCAACGACACGACGGCCAATTTCCTGTTTCATAACCTAGGCCGGGGCCGGTTCGAGGAAATCGGCGAAAAAGCCGGCATTGCCTACGCCGGCGACGGCAGCGTCCGGGCCGGCATGGGCGTCGATATCGCGGATTATTTGAACGACGGATCGGCGGGCATCGCCATCGGCAATTTTGCCGAGGAACCGACCTCGCTGTTCCGCATGTTGAAGCCTTGGGAGTTCCGCGAAGACAGCGGTGCGAACGGCATTGCCGGGCCGACGTTTCCACTGCTCACGTTTGGATTGGTGTTCGCCGACTTGGACTTAGACGGCTGGCAAGACCTCGTGAGCGCCAACGGCCATGTGGAACCGGCCGTCCGTTCGGTAAGCCCCCTGCTTTCCCACGCCGAGCCACTGCAATGGCTGCGCAATCTGGGCGGGGGGCGCTTCGCCGACGCCGGTTCTGAGTTTGCGGCCTTGCAGACGCCGATGGTGGGGCGAGGGCTGGCGGCCGGGGACTTGGACGGGGATGGCGATTTGGATCTGGTCGCCAGCAGCAACAACGGCCCGCCTAGGCTCATCCGCAATGATTTGACGCAAACCCGCTGGCTGCGCGTGGGTTTGCGTGGCCTGCCGCCGAACACCGACGCCATCGGTGCGCGTATCTGGCTTTATGGTAGCCGCGAGGTGCAGCAGCGCATGATCCGAACCGGCGGATCGTATCTTTCCCAATCGGAGCAGGTGCAGACCTTCGGCTTGGCCCCCGGCGAATCGGTGCGGCGGATCGAAGTCAGATGGCCGGGCGGGGCTGTTTGCAGCCTCAGGAATCCTCGCACCAACCAGACACTCCGCATCCGGCAGACGAAATCGCAGACGGCCGGGCACGCGCCCGGCCACCCATTAATGCCGTGCCACTTCGCCCGGCGGGCGAGGCCGGACACGCCCGAAGCAAAGAGAATGTCCACTTAACCCTTAAGCCACAAGCAGGAAGAACTTATGATAAAGCTTTACCAATTCGCCCGGGCCTTCGGCCTTCCCAATGCCAGCCCGTTTTGCATGAAGGTCGAGTGCGCGTTGCGCATGGCAGGCTTGGAATACCAAGTTGTCGATGTCTTGATCCCCGCCAAGGGCCCCAAGGGCAAGCTGCCTTACATTGAAGACGGCGATACGCGGCTGGCAGACTCCGAGATCATCCTCGACTATTTGCGGGAACGCCATGGCTTCGACCCGGACCGGGGCTTGAGCGAGGAACAGAAAGCCATCTCGCGGGCGTTCCAAGCCATGTTCGACGAGCGGTTTTACTGGGTCAACATCCAAAACCGCTGGATCGACCCCATCAACTGGCCCGCCACCCGCGAGACTTTTTTCAACTGGGTGCCGTCCTTGGTCAGGCGTCCCTTGGCCGAATGGGTGCGCCGCGGGATGGGCAAGGAACTCTACTACCATGGCCTGGGCCGCCATTCGGCGGAGGAAATCTACGCCTTCGGCATCGCCGACCTGCAAGCCTTGGCGGCCTGGCTGGGCGACAAGCCTTATTTCCACGGCGAAACCCCGGCTCGCATTGACGCCTGCCTGACGGCGTATCTCAACAACTTGCTGAGGGTTCCGGTCAAACACTTTCCGGTGCGGGACGAAGCCTTGCGCCATCCGAACCTGGTGGCTTATGCCGAGCGCACGATGAATGCGTGGTTTCCTGAATTTGCCCGTGCCGGAACGGGTGCGCCCGGTATCGCCTCGCCAAACGGCGCAGTTGGGGGCTAGGGCGCAATGGAACAGACATACTGTTGACAATGCATCTATCCCATCAGCAATTCTCATTATGAGCCAAAGTGCCGATAGACAACTCGTCATTCCGGCTTAGGATGCCGGAATCCAGTCACAAGGATGTGAATCTAGGGGTCGCCATCAAGCCTTTTTCAAACACTTAACGCACGACAAGTTACCGTCCATGGCACTGGATTCCGGCATCCATGCCGGAATGACGGCAATGGAGTCATAATGAGAATTGCTGATAATGCAACGATAGGCTTGACAGCCAACAGAAATGTTAAGACAATGATCCCTGTTTTTTATGTATTAAACTTTTAGACAGCATTCCCGAAAACCCTGTCTAATTAACTGATGTTACGCACGGGCATTGATAAAGGCATAAAATGCCGCTGTTGATCTGGCTTATTGGAAACGTGTCCCATGAAAAACCCTCTTTTAGATTTGTACAGCGACTACCTGATCAGTTCGTTC
>Ga0268283_1000292_pt1 | contig 39997 bp, 42 predicted proteins | sample saktaG_13_FD_190140 | JGI IMG/M metagenome (GOLD analysis project Ga0268283, IMG submission 190140) | Saline water microbial communities from Sakinaw Lake, British Columbia, Canada - sak_2013_06_06_36m | ecosystem: Environmental > Aquatic > Non-marine Saline and Alkaline > Saline ...
TGCATTAACTACGGACTACTAACCACAAACTACAAACTCAACAGATGATGATATAGTCCATCCCTTTAAGAGATTTTAGGATAAATGTAACGAGGATGTCCCAGGTTCGAGCCCTGGTCGCGGAGCCCTAGTGACGAAACCTCACAATTTGTGGGGTTTTGTCTTATATGGCTTGATAGTTTTGAGGTTCGAGCGGAGTCAATTTCTTTGATAACCGCCTCTCGACTTTTTATCATCGTCTTTATGAAAGAATGGTAGTTAACAAAGAGTTTTTTGCCTTTTATAGTGAGGTTCGAGCCTAAACATGCGAGTATTGCTCTTTTGGCTTTATCGTCTCCTTTTTCAAACCAAATGTGAGCATAACAAGCAAAGTCAAAGGTCTTTTCTGTAAGCTCTACCCATTCGAGGACCTGCTTGTTTGTGACTTTGAGCTCATCTTCAAGGATCAATTTCCTTTTTACCATTCCCATTTTTAGATTCTGATATTCTTCGTCTGATATAAGCGTGCGTTCTTGATTTTTTGGTGAGGTAAAGTTGAGTGTCAGTGATTGTAAATTCTTTGTTACTTCCTCAAGCTCTTTGTGTTTACCCTTTAGGACCACAGTATCGCTATCAGCCTCGGTCTTTCGTAATTCGTGCAAGTGCTTGATAGCCCAATTCTTAAACTTTTCAGAAATAGTGAGCTCGCTTAGCTTGCCTTTGATTTCTAGATTGAGCTTTTTGAGCTCTATAACTTTCTCTGGACACTTTACGTCTACTTTTTTCTTGGTGCAATTATAATAAATATAATGATGTACGTTTCCATTCTTGTATCGCTTTACTTTCGCTTGAGCAGTTATACTGCAGCCACAAGTTCCACATTTCATCAATCCGGTAAAAGCAAAGTGTAAGTTCTTCTCGAGACAAGGTCTGCCTTTTCTACCCATAAGCATTTGGACCTTATTGAATTCTTCCTCGGTGATCATCGCCTCATGTGCGCCCTTATGCCATTCGCCACTTCCGGCAGGATATTCAAACCAACCGTAATAAAATGGGTTATTTAACGTTGCATACATTGCACTTTTTGATAAATGCTTGCCACCGATATTTCTTTTCTGGACCGTCTTTAGATTCAATTCTTTTCGGGAAATATTCCAAAGCTGTGGGACCGTATATGTTCCAGTGAGCATAAGGTCAAAGAGTCTGCGGACCACTGGAAACTTTTCAGGATCCACACTAATGGTTTTGAAACCTTTATTTCTATCTGGTGTACTCATGTATCCGATAGGACAACCGCTTGGCATCCAACCTTCACGCACTTTCTTTGATAGTCCTCGCTTTACGTTCACCGATAGGTCTCTGATGTATTGATTCGACATTCCAAGTTCTACCTGCATCATAAGCACGTTATCTGTCGGATAGTAAGTTCTGCCGAATGTCACAATCTGTGCGATTGCACATTGCTGTAACATCCAACTGACTTGTCCTCCATCTACCGGGTTACGAGCCAGTCGGTCCAACTTCCAACAAATGATTCCATTTGCCTCGCCCTTATAGATTCTCTCTAACATTCTGTTGAATATTGGTCTTCCAGGTTTCTTTGCTGACTGTGACTCAGTAAGAATCTCAACAATGGTTAGACCTTGCTCTTGGGCAATCTTTAAGAGTTCATCTTTTTGAGCATCTATCGAAGCCGCTTGTCTGTCTTCCGCCTCACTCGATTTACGAGCGTACAGGAAGTATTTTATTGGTGGTGTTTTATTATTCATATGCGCTTTTAATGTTTGGGTCATTCATGTCATGCCCCATGTTATTGGTTATCTTCTCTACCGTAGTATCATCGGTGATACCACGATACCGTTGTTTTTGCGTTGTATTATCAACGAGAGGTGGTGGATTTTGCTCTATCGTAGTATCACTGGTGTTACTACGATATTCCCGTAAATTTCCCGCTATTACGGGTAAATGTTCTTGTTTAGCTCTACCGTCCACACTATGCAAAGAACCGTCTCTAATAGCAACTGTATCTTCTGGCATTGGTATCTTCAATTCCTGCATTCTCTTCATCAAAACATCTTTAATGTTAGTTATATTATTAGGAGAGTTATCATTTAGGTTAGTTAGAGTATCATCCCTGTTACTGCGATATTCTTCTTTTTTGTTACTACGATGTGGGGTGAATTGATACTGCGGTCTGTTATTGTATTGTTCGAGCTTTTCCTTCCAACCAGGTATTTGTTTCCAGTATCGAATAGCTTGAAAGGCGTACACGTTCACCATATTGAATCCTTTAGTCTTGAATTTTCCAATGATGCCGTAAGATTCAAGTATTGAGAGAGCCTTTATTGTGGTATTACGATTGGTACAGCCTGACATTGCTTGGATCTTAGTAATACTTGGAAATGCTACTTGCGTTTCGTTATTACAATGGACCGACAGGACCAGATAAATTCTTGTGCATGAATTTGGCAGGGTTGCCACATATCCACCATGCACGTATTCATTCTCCATGAAAAATCTGCTCGGCTTGCGCTTGGTCCTTATCTTGGACCGATCCATCTGACTAATTTGTTTTTGTAGGTTTGCGTTCTTCTGATTTGCATTGAGAACCATTCTGGCTAGTGACTTTGGTCTTTCGTCCTGCCACATCAATGTTATCTCTTGTTCGTTGTTCATATTCTTTCAACCACTCTTTCTTGATCGGTCTGTACACTCGATCAAAGAGAGTGAGTAAGTTAATTGCCTCATCTAGCAAAACATCATCAGAAAAGACCTCGCCAGTTTCCTGTCGATGGATTATTTTATATTCTTCTAATGCGTTTTTGCTTATCATGAAGGTTTTCGACCTCCTGAAAACAGAAGAAGCTAGGCCCCTGTCGCAAGTGGCCCAGCTTCTTCCGTGCGACAGGAATGTTTTTATCTTAAAGTCTCAAAAGTGATTTTTTAGGTGCATTACTTTTGGGACCGTAAATTAATCCTACTGGAGAATAAATGTGCATAAGTGTGTGCAATCAATTTCTCCAAATCGGATATCCATAATCTTAAATGAATAAAAATGCGCGTAAGACCACGGATTCAAATTCATCTTTTTAGGACATGAATATTATGTAGCGCCAAAAATGTGGAAAATCGTGCGGAATCAATTTATATTTTTTAAGGACTTTAGTAGTATGGCGCGCTCAAAATATGAAAAAGTCTGCGGAATCAATTCACAAAGTTTGGACCGTGAATATCTGCTACTTGGTCCGTTTTGGTGGGAGGTTTGGTACAAACGTAAAAAGCCCCGATATGGGGCTTGAAAAGCGTACACAGGGCGCTTTAGGGGCTATCTAATGCCCCTCTTCATTAGCTCTATGCTCTCATTCGTTCTTTTTTGCTCGTCTCTAATTCTAATGTCTAAATAGTCCTCATATTCTTGAACGAAGGTTGCTAAGATAGGATCTTGTTTAAATTTTTGAATAGATTTCTTTTTTTCTTGGTATGCTCTTACGAATCCATCTTCACCTGATACAACCCCCGTTTGGGAGAGATACCCAAGAAGACTATCTCTTACTTCATTGTAATGATTCCTACCTTTGTATTTATTTACTAAAGCAGACACTAAGTTTAATAGAAAGTCTTGGCCCTCATATTTACCGATTACAGAATAAATAATTTCTCTACTTTCCTTATCTCCATCATTAACCAATTTTATTAACGTACTCTCTAATACTTGATTAAATCCTGGAAAAAGCTTTTCTAGAAGCTGGCTAGCTTCCCATTTATAAAGCCATTGATGATTTTTACCACCTTCTTTATACCAACTCAAAATAACAGGGATTATTTCAGACTCATGTTCTCTAAGCGGTGTAGCTAATTGTTCTAGATCGTATGGTATAGCATCGTACCTATCATGAATATTTTGTTTCTTTATTGTTTTCATCTTTATGCGATCATGTAATAGAGAGATTATCTTCATTGGATACCTTTCGGCCACAGGCTTAAGCATTGACTCAATCTGATAATCAATATTTTCGATGAGTAGGAGAGATTTTATCATTCGATCAAAATCTATTTCTTTGAAATTAATAAATACCTCATTAACCTTAAACCAAATTTGGTTTGTCCACCAAAAGTTATTATTTGTAGATAAAAACTCAATTGCATCAAGTAAAATATGTTTTAAATTATCAGGATGTTTTGAATAGATTTGTACAATTGTTCGAACTATATTATTAAGAGCATTGAAATCTTTAAGATCTTTTGACTTCTTATAAAGATCAGAAAAAAGATTAATATCAGTGTCACCAACCAACAAGAAGACGAGAGCACAAATTGCTAGTTTTTCGCCTTTTTTTATCCAACTATCTATAATCTCTTTTGCTTTACTTTGACTTTCATTCTTCCATACCCCTGATAAAATACTTGCAATAAAAGGCATTAATTCTGTTGTATTTTCTGTAACAAGTTTTAAAGCAAGGCTAGGTTTCTTTTCACCTAAACCTTGTAGGAAAATATGAAAATAGTTATATCCACCAGGATCAGTATCTGAATAGTTTTGAACCACTAACAAAATCTTTTTTCTCCAATCTTCGAAATTAACATCATTTATATCAGTTAAAAATTCTTCAACCTTTTTTGTTCGAAATTCTTTTTCTTTATTATAGTCAAAATCAGGATCTAAACGCCCCTCATACCCAACAAAAACCTTGAATAAGTTATAATTCGCATTTGCATGTAGTGCCTCTTCTAGTTTTAAAATTTTTTCAGATAATGTATCTTTGTATCTTCTAAAAAACCAGACTCTTTGTTCGTCTATATCTTGAATTAATTCGTTATCAGCGTCCGGTAGTATTTCAAGATAAAAGTCTATAATTTGACCGACATTCTCAACAACCATCTTTTCCATATCTGGTCCATAAAGATGGCTATGTGGTGTATGAGTAGCATGATTTAAAACTTGAATGATTTTTACTTTTTCACTAAGTTTATTTGAAGATTTGTATGCTTTTTCTAAAAGAAGAATAACTTCTTTCCTAATACTCTTAAGTTCATCTGATACATTTAATGGACCAGAATGAAAAGTAAAAGTTCTGTAATCTGACATTGAATGTCCTTCGAATGTGGGCGATAGAATTTCCCTTAATACTGTTTGAAATATATCAAAAAATTGCTCAATCTTACTCGAATTCCATTTACTTATATCTACTATCAAATCCTTCTGAATTTTGTAACCAATTTGTTGTAATGCGAATAAATTATATTTTGCTATTTTTTCAACTAGTTTTACAACTTCTTTTTTTAATGGCTCATCACATGATTTATAGAGATGTAGTAATATTTTCCAGACACTATTACTATTAAGATATTTAATTCTATCTAAAATCTCTAAGCACTTATTTATTAAATCACTATGGGTTTTTCCTGTCATCTTACCAAAACCCTTAAGATTATATGTTTTTGCTTTAATAGGTTTCTTGTTTTTTACAATAATAGAAACAACTTCAAAAGCATTATCTGGGGTAATGTGAGCATGCTCTAATAAGAGTTCTAAACCATTCAATATTTCTTCGTTATTTTTTGACATATTTTAAGAAATTTACTGATTCTGTCTTAAAGAAATCAAATACAATAGGATGCCTAACACTCGCAAGATTACTGTATATTTGCTGCTTTTGCTTATGATCAGTAAACAATTCCATCATCTGTTTTAGATTAATCTTGCTTATTACTTCATATACTAAAGATAGACCAACTTCACGCTTAGTTTCATCAGTTGTTTGTTTAAATATGTAAACATCTTTAGACTTATATACGAGATTCTGTTTACTTAGACTAGTCAGAATATCTTCCAACTGTTTGTTAGTCACACCTATCATTTTAGCAATATTTTTCTGCTCATTTTTTGTAACCCTGCCAACCAGATAAACCATACTACCAACAAGCAGTATCTTGTCTTTTATATCAATTGTTATATCTAATATTTCTTTTGGTAAATCTAAAAACTGATTCTTTTTTGCTAGATTTTTTATATGAAGGTAAAACTGCTCAACAAAATTACCCTTACTTGTTTTTAGAGGCGAAAGATTAGGAATGGTGATATCTCCCTTTCCTTTGTTCATTTTATTTAAAATTTCAATATTTACATTACTGAAATGATACCAATAAATTTGAGCATCATTCTGACCATTAGCAACTTCTTTTATATCAGAAACAACAAATAAAATTGTTGGTAAATTGATATCCTTACAAAAATCAATCAGCCTCCTTGAGCATTTATAAAAATTATTTTTTATCGATTTGCTTGTACCTTTTAGTTGAAAAAATACTACGTTATTTAAATAATCTCCAGTAGTATGCTTATCATCACTAGGTTGTCTTAATCTGAGGAAACCATCCGTGTCTGGAGTATTATCTTTTATTCCATGAAATTGAAGATCAAATTTGCCACCATTCTTATTCATAAAACAATCGCTTAGTATGGAGATTGCTTTTTCATCTAATCTATTTTGTATATTAAATTTACTCATAATTATTTAATCAAATCCCACTTATTCAAAAAGTAGCTCATATCATGACCACCACCAAGATAGATTTTATTATCACGGATCTTGATTGAAAGAGCGTAGCCTGTTTTATTATTCACTTCATAGATAGCTCGCTCTTTTATTTTTCTCTCAATCTCACTTGAGGGCAAGATCAAGAACTTCGTGCTTTGAGCACCTCTCAACACAAAAACGTAGAAGGTATTCCCTTGATTATGTCTGTCGAAAGATACTCGACGAATGTGAAAGTTATATACATCAAAATTATTTAGATTAGATGTCTTAACCTGAATACCAAAAAATTTATTATCTTTGATTGCTGAAATATCAATACCTGTATCAACACTCATGATGCTGGCATTGTAACCACGAAAAAGAAGCTCACTCGTTACCAAGTGCTCACCACCTTTACCTGTATATCCACTTTCTACATCAATCTTTTCATCTTCAGCTTTTTCTTTTTCAATTATTTTAGGTATTTGCTTTTCTTCCTTATTAGGATTCAAATCAAAAGTACTTGGACCAGTCTTTACGAATTCAGATGCCTTTCCCTTATTTTTTACATCCATAATAAGCTGAGCACACATAGTTGCATCTGGTGTTGCCCCTTCAGTGACGAGAATACCTGCCTCAAGTGCCATTTTAGTTATCTCAGAATAGTGCAGAGGTTTACCTGCTTTCCTGAGTATTTGTATTGCTGATGATTTGAAGGTATTCATAAATTTATTTATTCATCTTCTTAACCACATACTCAAATACACGCTCTTGTACAAATTTTTTAAGCTCAGGACTCTGGTCCAATTTTTGATACAAACTAAAATGATTATCGAGTACTCCAACGAGTTCGTCCTGAAAGAGTTGATCAAACTTTAGCTTAGCCGCATCCTTACTGTTATTTTTTACGGAACCAAGAAGCACTTCACTTTCTAGAAGTCTCTTGCTCAAATCATTAAGAATAACTTTGTCTGAATTGTTGAAGCTTGTTCCGTAACGTTCATTAACTTCTTTAATAATTCTTGAAAGAGCGTCTTTCTCATCTTCTGTAATGCCTTTTTCGCCACCGCCACCCATTGGGTCAATAACACCTTCAGCATTTTCAAGACTGAGATTTGTTTCAACCTTCTTTTCAATTCTATATGTTTCCATATCGATCGCTTCTAGCACCTCATATGGAAGTGGGTTTTCTCGCTTTGGTAACTTTCTGATCAAGTACTTTAAGAATATAAACAATTTCTCAAGCTGTGGGTCCTCGAAGGTTACAATCTGTGAAATAAATGCGTACTTCTTGAGGTAATCAAATACGGTAGTCTTGAAACTCTCCATTTCTTCTTCCGTGAGGTTCTCATCATTGATTCGAGAAACTACTCCATCAATAATATGATTAAGTTTATCCGGTGTTGCTTTGGCATATAGCTCATCAACAAAACCATTCACTTCAAAGTCTGTGAAGAATTTAAAGCCACGCACATCACGTTCTAAATCATGGAGGATGTTTGGGTCAGTAGCTTCTGATAGTACCGTAGTTGTGTAGTAAGGTTGGAATGATTCTTTTATATCATCAGTTTCATTCACAAAGTCGAGTACGAATGTATCGTCCTTGCCGTACGTTGTTCTGTTGAGACGAGATAGAGTCTGGACCGCACCGACTCCGCCAAGCTTCTTATCGACATACATCACAGAGAGTAATGGCTGGTCGAATCCTGTCTGGAATTTCTCGGCAACAATTAAGAATTTATATTCATCATTCTTGAATTCTTCAGCTGTCTGACTTTCTGGGACCTTATTCATTTGACCTTCTGTATATTCAAGTTTGGTATCAATATCTTTAACGGTACCAGAAAAAGCCACGAGTGATTTATGTCCATATCCTTTTTCCTTGAGATATTTATCAAACGCGAGTTTATATCGCACAGCATGAAGACGTGACTTGGTTACCACCATAGCCTTTGCCTTACCCGCAATAAGTGAAGCAATCTTCTCTTCAAAATGCTCTACCATTATCGCTGTCTTTTTATCGATAGCATGTTCGTGTCTCTCAACGTATCCAACCATTAATCTTTGAGCCTTCTTTTTATCAAACTCTGGATCATCTTCTACTTTTTTCAAAAGTCCAAAGTATGTCTCATATGTTGTGTAATTCTTTAGCACATCAAGAATAAACTTTTCCTCGATAGCCTGCTTCATTGAGTAAAGAGAGAACGGACCAAATTTACCCGTAAGCGGATCTTCAGTTCCAAAGAGCTCAAGAGTCTTTTGTTTTGGCGTTGCGGTAAATGCAAAGAAGCTTAGGTTCGGCGATGCAACCTTTCGAGCTTTCATGCGCTCAATGATTTGGTCTTCTACAGTCTTGAAGGCTTTCTCTTCGTCCTCTGTTTCTTTTTCAGCTTCATCAAGTGTAAGAACCTGACGCAAATCAGCGGCCGACTCACCAGACTGTGATGAGTGGGCTTCATCAATAATCACGGCAAACTTTTTACCTTCAACTTTATCTACAGCATCAACTATCACTGGGAACTTTTGCAAAGTAGTAGTGATAATTTTTACTCCTGATTCAAGTGATTCTTTGAGTTCCTTTCCACCATTTTCAATATGTTTAACCAAACCAGTGATCTGACTAAAACTATCAACTGTATTTGAAAGCTGTCTATCAAGCACACGACGGTCCGTAACCACGATTACGCCATCAAATATATTCTTACCTTCATCATTATGTAGTTCCGCAAGGCGATGAGTGGTCCAAGCGATAGTATTACTTTTACCGGACCCTGCACTATGTTGAATAAGATAGTTCTTTCCTGAACCATTCTTTTGGGCATCAATCACAATATTCTTCACTGTTTCAAGTTGGTGATATCGAGGAAAGATTAATTTTTCTTCCTTTCGTTTCTTTCCATTTTTATCTTCCTTTTCTTCAGTAACTTCTTGTATAAAGTTTCCAAGCAAATCAAATACGCTGTCTTTGGACCAGATCTCTTCCCATAGGTAATAAGTCTTATACTTTCCTGTTGGAGCATCTGGGTTGCCTGACGAGCCTTTATTACCTTTATTAAACGGTAGGAAGTAGGTAGTGAGTCCTGTAAGTCGAGTAGCCATGTATGCTTGCTCAGTATCTACAGCAAAGTGAGTAAGGCATCGTTTGAATGACAGAAGTTTTTCTTTCTGATCTCGGTCCGTTTTGTATTGAGATATTGCATTGATAACATTTTGACCAGTAAACTGATTTTTGAGTTCTGTTGTAAATAGTGGGAGACCATTTACGAAGATAACCATATCAATTGAATTTTCATTCTTAGTACTGTATTTCACCTGACGCATCACGCTCAAAATATTCCCAGCATAGTCAGCTAGTGTTTCTGGGTTCTTATCATTTTCAGGCTTCCAATATGCTAGACGAATATTTACTCCTCGATCTTTAACGCCTTCACGTAAGACACTTAACAAACCACGAGAAAGAAGCTCTTCATCTAGTCTAGCCAAAAATCGATTAGCAACGTCACCACCGTATTGCTCAACTAACTTATTCCAACTATCTTTTTGGGTAGTTTGAATAAACTCTAGGACCAACTCTGTATCTATACAAAGGTCCTTGTTATATGAGGAACTTGGTCGTGATCTGTATTTATGCAGACTCACGAGTTGTTGCTCGATGAATTCTTCAAATCCTGATTCTTTTGTGTTTGTTTTTGTTGTCATATTATTTACTGTCTTTATTTTTGTCCAAAATCTTCTTTACTTCCTTTTCAAAATCAGACTCAATCTTTTGAGTTTTATTAAATTCTTTATATTCACCAATCGCTTTTTCTTTTGCATCCTCAGCTGAAATACGACCTTTGCCATCAAGTACTTTGTATTCATTGAATGTTAGAAATTTATCTACACTCTCTGCAAATTCATGCATTTTGAATGTTTCTTTGCGTTCAATAATTCCTTCAACATAATCAAAGAAACCAGTTACTGTTCTTTCAAGTTTTCTAATCTCATCCTCTTTCAAATAATTCTTTGCGATAGTCACATCAGATTGCAATATTCTTCCTGGTGAATTTTTCCATGTGGTCAACCCCATGTTTGCTTCTTTTGCATCTGCTTTGCTGTAAATAATCTCAGCGGCTGTTTGACCGGTGATGGCGTAGTGGAATTTGTTTTGGACCATAGCATAAAAATCCATAGCTTCTTGTGAATCTTTTGTGTAATCAATACTGCACTCAGCAAAGATGTCTGTGATCTGAAGCCAAATGCGACGCTCACTCGCACGGATGGAACGAACCCTCTCCAAGAGTTCTTTGAAATAGTCCACACCAAACAGTCTCTTACCCTGTTTCAATCGTTCATCATCCAAAGCAAATCCTTTAATTATAAAGTCACGCAATACCTGTGTTGCCCAGATACGGAAATCTGTTGCTCGTTTAGAATTGACACGATAGCCAACTGCAATAACAGCATCCAATGAATAGTGCTTTGTTTTATAGGTTTTGTTGTCATCTGCAGTTATTAAGAATTCCTTAATAACTGAATCTTCCTTCAATTCACCACTTTCAAATATACTCGTCAAGTGCATATTTATGTTCGGGATTGATGTATCAAATAATTCAGCCATAAGTTTCTGAGTTAGCCAAATCATTTCACCCTCAATACGAACTTCGATTTGTGGTGTTCCAGATTCTGCTGTAAAAATCAGGAATTGTGTTGTTGTATTTTTTTGTAGTTTGTTTTCTTCCATATGTTTGTTGTTATTTTAATAATTTTTCTAAATTTGTTTTGGTGTCATATAATTTCTTCACTACCTAAGGCTTTTAAATTATCTATCTGATTGGACATCTTTTCGATTAGGTGGTCATAAGTTAAGATTTCTATACCAGAGAGACGATGTCTCAGTCCATTAAAATGTTCCTGCCAAACAGGATCATCTTTTTTATTTTTTCCAATTATAATAATTGCCTTTGAAATTTTCTTTTTAGAAACTCCATTTTTAATAAATGTCTCATCATTTTCTCTTTTATACTCGTCAAAATATTTAATAACCTGTGGAATAGCTTCTGATAAATCAGGGGAGATTATGTATTCATCCTTCTTTCCATTTGCGGTTGATTTTGTCACCACATCAAATAAATCTGCGCTTGGTGACTTCATTTCAATGATTACATGCTCTAGACCAGATTGCTCGGTTAAGACATCAAATCTAGAGTTTCCGAATGATACCTCTCTCTTGTAATCAATAAATTCAAGACCAAAAATCATACAACGAATTTTTTTGTTTTCATCAATCCACTTCTGAATATCTTTTTCGTTTCCGTTGAGTTTGCCTTCTAACTGTGTTTTCAAACTCTCTAAAATATTCAATCTTAATTGAGGTAAGGAAGAGAAAAATCCCTTGATCAGTTTTTTATCAGACAAGATAATTTCTTCAGCCTCAGTATCTGATATCTCGTTAATAACTCTTTCTGCAAGAGCTTTTTTGTTGGATGTATCAGCAAATATAATGTTTTCAATGTCATTAACACCAGAAACAACAAACCTCTTGCCATTACCGACACCTGATTTACTTACAACATAATGATCTACTAAATTGTCATGCAAAAATTTTGTTTGTGTTGAATCAAGTTGAATTCTTACCGATTCTCCTTCTTTTAGTTTTCTTAAATCTTCAAATGAAGTACTCCATGTGCCATCATCATTTTTTACTTCATGGATTATGTCTACACTAAGAGAATTATCTGGTTTGTTTTGATTATTAATAACTCTAGACCGCAAAACCTGTCTGGTCTTCAAATTCTGTTTTTTAGGGCTCTCCAAAATAACATCAGGTATTTCTGAGGTATCACGAGATGTTCTATTTAATTGAACCTTTTTTATTTCACTCATATCTTTATTTTAGAAAGGATTTTATTATTGATTGATTTTTTCCAATCATTCTGCTTTATAGAAAGATTTCTTTTTCTAAAGATATCAATGTAAAAATTACGATCTTTATCGGTTATCCATTTCTTATTAAATGCGAAATCAATCGTTTCCGCATTTAATGACTTGGTTTTATCTTTTTTTATTCTAGAGATTGCCTTAAATATTTTATCCGACTGATTATTGAATTTTTTTACACAACAGTTTCCAACACGAGCAGACTCTGTAGTTTTGATGTTTTTTATGGTGCAAATTTCTAGTATAGGATAATGTCCACAGAGACAACTCTCTGCGTCTTCAACTTTTTCAACATCTATAAGTTGCCACTCTAATTTTGCTTCATCCCATTTTTGAGAAGAGCTAAGTTTGATTAATTCAGTTGTTAATTGATATTCAGACATATTTATACTTTAATTTTTCCAGTTACAGCACTTGAGATCAGCGAATTTTTAAATTCAGTCAAAAGGGTTATTGTTTTATTAATTTTTTCTATAGTCTGGTCAAACAAGACCATCTTTTTTTGAATTTCGCTCACAATATTTCTTTGAATTTCTAAATCTGGATAAGACATAATTTCAGTAAAATATGCCTTGACGTCCATATTTTGGATACCAGTATTTTGTTTAATATATTTTGTATTTATTCTTTCTGAATATAAAACAGATAAATACAAAACCAAAAAATCGGGTATTATTTTATTTCTATTCACACGAACCACATCAATAAAGTTGGCACAAACCATTCTTTCACTTGAATTAAAAATTATAGCTCTTCCAACAGGAGTCTTTTCTCCACCACCCGATTTCTCTACGAGAATATCTCCGTACTGTAATATTTTTCTCTTTGAGAGTTTTTCATTGTTTCTTATTGTCTCAACATTGGAAAAACCTAAATTTGCGTAATCAAAATCTGCTACACGTAAGCATTTTATATCATCAGCGTTTCCTAGTGGATTTTCACCCCACACACCTGACTCTATTGATTTTATAACGTGTTTAATTTTTTCTTTTGTGTACCCCTTTCCTTTAACATCAAAGCTTCTAAGAATGTTTTTAATTTGAGCTGTGCGTTTCTCCCGCAGAAGTTCAATCAATTTTTCCTTTCTCTCGACAATCTGATCAATCGAAGATGTTTTATTATCGAGATATTTAGCAATTTTCGCTTGCTCAAAAATTTCAGGAAGACTGATTTCTAATTTTCTAAATCTTTCATAATTTAAATCCCACTGATCGTTTCTTACACCACCAGAATTTCTCTCGTATTGTTTAATGTAAATATCTGATCTCAATAAATAATGAATAAATCTTGAATTATTTTTTGAGAGTGGTTTACAAATAAAATATGCGGGCTGACAATACCCCTGTATTCAGATATCGCAATAGAACCTTGCCATGCTTTCATTTTATTTATTGCAAGGTCACCACTTTCAATAAGTTGATATGTGGATAAATCATCTGATGCTTTGTTGTGATTATCGTCTCTAGAAGATTTTATTATTACCCCGAGATCGCGATATACTGACAGTAATTGTTCATTTTCAAACCCCATTCTTTTAATCTTAGTGAAAAGGTGTTGCAAATTATTCAATTTCCATCCTGTAGGAATCTTACCCAACCACTCAACACCTGAATCTTTATATTCAGGATATGTCTCATATTTTTTTGTAAGTTTGAGTGTCTGCATATATTTATAGTTGCTTTAGGAGAGTGAGTAATTCATTCTCAACCTTTTCAATATCAGTCTCTATCACCTCAAGACTTCGGGGTGCTTCGTACTTGTAGAAGTGTCGTGTGAATGGAATTTCATATCCGACTACGCCGACTTTATTATCTTTATGATCTCGGACCGATTCATTTATCCAAGCATCTGAAACATATGGTTTTACCTCTTTATCAAAATATTCTTTGATATCCATTTCGTAAGGAACATTTTCAAAATCACGTAGTTCTCCATCTGACTCTGGGTTACCATCCTTATCTGTGCAGATTTCAGCTTCTTCGTCACGAATACCAACTATCGATATAAGTTTCTTGTACTGTCCTGCGGTAAATTTCACAGCTATGCGTTGATCTTTTCCTGCTTCAATTCTTTCATCTAGCACTTTCTTACTTGTGATGATTTGATTTTCAAAAGATTCAATAAAATCTTTCATACCACTTTTATTGTCTGTAATATCAAAAGCGGTGAGAAGTTCTTTTATCTTGTCAGGAGTAAAATCAAACTTAAGGCGAAGTGGTCGCTCAATAGTTATTTGTCTGTATGCAAAATCGGTAGTCTTGAAAATCTTTGAAAATTCATTCTCTTCAAACTTTTCATATAGCTCTACTATTTTCTTCTTTGATTCAGCGTCTATTTCATGTCGCTTACTACCAAGGCTCTTACGAGTCTTTTTGAAGAATGTACGAGCATCGATAAGCTGAACTTTTCCTTTTCTTTCTTTTGACTTTCTATTTGTAACAAACCAAAGATAGGTATTGATACCTGTGTTGTAGAACAGCTGGTCCGGCAATGCCACGATAGCTTCGAGCAAATCCTTTTCTAGAATCCATCTTCGTATTTCACTTTCTCCACTTCCTGCATCACCAGTAAATAATGGGGATCCGTTATGAACAATAGAAATTCTGGACCCACCATCCTTTTCAGGTTTCATCTTTGAGATCAAATGCTGCAAAAACAAAAGCTGACCGTCTGATATACGAGGAGTTCCTGCACCAAATCTTCCAGCATATCCACGAGAGGCTTCGCGCTCTACCGCATCTTTATCTTTTTTCCAATCAACTCCGTAGGGTGGGTTACTTAGCCCGTAGTCGAATACCTCACCAAAGAATTGGTCGTTTGCGAGTGTACTAGCCTTTGAATGGTCCTTTTCTCCACCTCGAATAAGATCTGGATCATCACCTTTGATCAACATGTCGGACTTCGCCATGGCATACGTGATTGAGTTGAGTTCTTGTCCGTACAGGAATATGTCGGCTTCTTTGTTTATATTTTCAAGAATATAATCCTTTGCAACAGAAAGCATTCCGCCAGTACCGCAGGCAGGGTCATATATTTTCTTGATCACGTGAGGCTTTTTCAAATCCTTTTCATCAGGAGAAAATAGCATCTCAGTCATAAGACCAATCACATCACGTGGGGTGTAGTGCTCTCCAGCTGTCTCGTTAGACATTTCAGAAAACTTACGGAGAAGTTCTTCGAATACATGTCCCATTTGATAGTTGTCTACTTGTGATGGATGTAAATCTACCTTATTTAATTCTTGTATAACAAAGAATAATAGGTCGCCACCTTCGAGGCGTTCTAGCTGTTTACTGAAATCAAACTTTTCAAATATATCCTGAATATTTTTGCTGTATCCGTTTATGTATTGTTTGAAGTTCTTTGCGAGATGCTTCGGCTCACCAAGAATAGTTTTGAAATCATAATCAGAAATGTTGTAGAAGGCTGTACCCGATGTTCTCTTTAAGATTGGATCGAGGTCATTTACTTTGCCCTTATACTCATTATACTTTTCAAGTACTTTTGATTTTGTATCTGCAAGTATGGAATCAAGACGCTTCAACACAACCAATGGCAATATCACATCCTGGTATTCGTGTTGTTTCCAGCCACCGCGTAATATGTCGGCGATGTTCCAGATCATTGATGTTTTTTGGTTGAAGTTTTCCATATTGTTTTTTATTTGTTAAAGAGATTAATATATTCTGTTAAATAAAAGATTCGATCCTTTTTAAGACCTGTCTTTTCTGAAAACAAACCTAAACTTTGGAAATCTTTTGCAATTGCTGACGCTGTTGGGAAGGTCACATTGAGCATTGATTCTATGTCTCTAATGGTTACAACTGGTTGAGAAAATAGACAACGCAAAAGTTCCTTACCAAGCTTTTGGCGTTTTACTCCCATACCTTTTTCAATTGTTGTTTCGTATTTTTTTCGTAGGTCAATAATCTTCTCCAAAGTCTCTCGAGAACTTTTTGCAGTTTCTAGGACACCAGTGAGGAAGAAGCGTAGCCAATGTTCTAAGTCATTCGTTTCTCGAACACGTGAAAGACCATCGTAATATTGAGGACGATGCTTTTCAAAGAAATCAGAAATATATAGTGTTGGCTTTTGTAGAATTCCAAGGCTTACTAAGTGGAGAGTGATCATAAGTCTTCCAATACGACCATTACCATCTAGGAATGGGTGAATGGTTTCAAATTGATAGTGAGAAATAGCAATCTTAATTAGATCAGGAATATCAACTTCTTTGTTATGCCAGAATTTCTCGAGGTCACTAAGGAGTTCACCAACATCTTCAAAATGCGGAGGAATAAATACGGCATCCTTGAGTGTGGCGCCACCAATCCAGTTTTGACTTCGACGAACTTCACCAGGAAGTTTTGTATATCCACGAACACTTGAGAGCAACACTTTGTGTGTGTCTCTGATAAGTCGCATTGAGAGTGGAAGCTTTTCCAGTTCTGAGATTGAGTAGTTTATTGCTTTTACATAATTCTGAACTTCTTCCCAGTCATTTCTTTTTTCTGGATCAATTTCAAGTTCAGGTAAAAGAGCTTCATCAAGATTTGTTTTTGTTCCTTCAATTTTACTTGAGCCAGTAGCTTCTTTTGCGATGTGCATTTTTATGAAAAAATCTACATCAGGGACCAACTTTGAAAAGGCGTTCAATTCGCCGAGATAGCGCATTGCATCAGAAAGGAGCAGATCAATTCTCTTGTCTGTCCATTCAAATGTTTTATTTACTGATGATGGCCGAAAGCTCTTATAGCCATCATTTTGTTTGTGTGTACCTGCTTTATATTTATCTGTCATGCACCGAGTATAGCATATAATACAAACAATGCAAATTTAAAGTTAAGAGCTTAATCTTTAATTTAAAGATATCAAATTAAAGGCTATTTCTGTGAAAATATGTAAAAACGTTGAAAAATAAGGCTTTTATCTACCAAACGGTATTTTGTGCTTAATGAAGAAATCTGACACCTTATCACTATCGCCTTTAAAGCCAATATGCCAAACTTCTACAGCTCTGGCGTGATTTAGGGATTTGTAGTCATAAATTGTCACTATTGTTGGCTTTTCTCCGGGTAATTTAAATGCCCACTCTACTTGAGTTTTCCAATCAAAAGATTTCCAAGGACCGTCTTTGAGGCGATCGTGTGGTTCGCCAAATTGTTCCACTAAGTCGTTGTAGGTACATATGGCGTAACCAATAAAACCTGATCCTTTTGTCTCTGTTGGCCGTGCGTTTTTATATCCTTTTTTCATGCACACACGAACATACCGGAAGGTCTTGAGGAAGTCTAGTAATTTTATTTTGAGCTATTTCTTAGGCTAAAATAATATGTCTCCCTATCCTTTAGTTCAGATGCTATCACTTCCTCAAAACTCGAATTACAAATCCAAGGACATTCACGTTTCAATGATTCAAAAGCTTCTCTAGGGTTACACCCCTTAGCCCATCCAAGAATCTGGCAATTCTCGACATTAGGATAATCCGGATACTCAGCAGTTAAGAGTGGTTGGAATGTGGTACCCTCAGTCGTATAAAATATATAATCTTTTATTTTATTCATAATCACTTGATCGTTGATCGAATCCAAAAGGAAGTCAACATCATTTCATCAATCTTTTTATATCTCTCCATAAGAGTTAAAATACATGTATGACTGATGAAAAGATTCCAAGTGAATACAAAGATAAATTTCAGCTCTTTTTTGTGCAACAAGGCTGGACCGACCAAAATATGATTGACCCTCGTTTAAAAGACTGGGTTGCTGGTAGGGTTGATATTCGTACTTACGCAGATCAATACGCAAACAACATGGAACATTTTTGTACTCCAAATTCTGCTGAGTGGGTAGCATTCTCAAAAACCTATAGTGGTAAATGGGTAGATCAAGCAGAGCTAAATCAGTTTATAAAAACACTCAAAGAAAATTTTTACCAATTGGATGAGAATCATAACCCGATACTATGAGCAGAAGAAGATTCTACAAATACCGAGATAAAAAAATGACAGAACAGGAAAAGTTCCAATGGATCTTAACCTGTGTTGTTTTTACCGTCGTCTTTATTTTTGTTTTCGCTTATAGGTTTGTGACAAATTGTATCTTCGAGTGGCCGATCCGATGGGATATAGGTGTATGTTGGCACGAGCAAGTTGAACCAGCTAAAAATGCGGCCGCCGAGAAGGCTGTAAACTTCGTACCGTAAGACTTACTTTTAGTGCTAAAATGGAGTGACATGATCAAAGAATACATAAACTATTTGAAAGACAACCCGCAAGACCATTGGTTCAAAGCAAAGCTTTATGGCTGGGGCTGGACTCCTGCTAAATGGCAAGGCTGGCTTGCTATTCTTGCGTATATTGGACTTATCGTGACTCTCGTTCTAACTAGAGAACAGGATATCCCGGGCAATCCTGATTCAGGAAGCAATTTCCTAACATTCGCATTGCCAATCATTGTACTGACCATTCTTCTTATTTTTATCTGTTACAAGAAAGGAGAAAAGCCACGCTGGCAGTGGGGGCCACCCAAGAAGTAAGTCATTTGCTAAGCAACAAACTCCGCCATCTCCTTCTCACTCGGCTGTGTAATCTTAAACAATCCATCCCTATAATTCGGGATATAAATGTGCTCTTTATTGGTCTTCCAAAAGGTTATTACCTCGCGCACAACGTCGAGCAAAAAGAAAAACTGCACAGCAATGTGCAGTTTTTCTTTTTGCTCCGCGAAGCAAGCTCTTGAAGAGCTTGCGCCCAGGGCGAGAAGACCTTGAGTGTATCGCACGGAACAAAGTGAGTACGATACGAAAGGTGTACAGCTCATGTAATGAGAGAGATCCCTGGTCTAGGGCCCGAACCTAATACCGGAGGTCAGACCTCCGTAGATTTAATAAGTTAGAACCTATGATATAATTTTCGTATGGAAAACAATATACCAAAAATAAATTCCCTAGATTCTATGGAGGGAGTAGCTCAAGATAATATTTTAGAAGAATCAAGAAAACAAGAGGCTTCGATGTCTTTAACAAAAAATGAAGAGTTAGACTATAAAAAAAATTTAGCATCACAATATGAAGATTTTTGCATTAGGGCGGGTGATAGAATGTTTAATGGAGAAATTATTGATTACTTAGAATTTCAATTACCACCAACCAAAACTGTTTATACAGATGAAAATGGAAAGGAGGTGACCACAATAACTGGTGGTGGTTTAGATTTTTCAAAAAAAGATATGTTTAGATATAGTGACGATGAATATTTTGAAAAACTATTAAATCACCCAGCTTTTAAGGAAAAGATTAATAAAAGTGATGTTTTTATAGATATTGGTAATGGCGGCAATCTTGAATTAAGGGTAGATGCTGCTTTTCTTCAAAGGAATGGTTTTAAAGGAAAAGTCTTGGGAATTGACCCGTTTAGAAATACAAACGAAGTAAATGTCAATAACGGATTACACACAGAAGCTATTCAACAGGATGGTTTATCCTATATGTTAGAGCGCCCATCTGAAAGCGGAAATGTCTTATGCTCAAACATGGAAAGAGAAATAATTAATAACCCTAAATATGCCCAAGCGCTGGTTGAGGAAATATTTCGTGTAATACCAGAAGATGGTCTATTTGTCTGTATTCATTCAGATGCATTATATCCTATTGCCCAAAAAATATTCCCCCACTCTTACAAAATAAATGACAATGCTTATACATACATTTTTTGTAAGACAGAATTCCCAGCAATAAACTATGCAATATAATTTTTTATGAGTTAATTTAAGTTTGAAAGTCACGCATTATAGTATCTACCCCACTTTACACAAAGAGGTTCTAACGTCCTCTATCCAGTGGAGCAGAAAGAAAAACTGCACAGCAATGTTGCAGTTTTTCTTTTTGCTCCGCGAAGTAAGCAAAGGGTTTTGCTTACGTCTAGGGCTCGAAAGCAACTGGTCGTCCAGGGCTCGAACCTATTACCAAAACAAATTTATTCTGCTACAATTCTATTATGAAAAATTATCAAAATGACAAACAATAAAAAACTATATATAAATATTAGTATTGCAATATTGATTAATTTAATCCCAATTTGGGGAGTAATATTTCAAAACTGGTCTGCATATAATATTCTATTTGTTTTCTGGCTTCAAACCCTAGTTATTGGAATAGTTAATATTCCTAAAATAATCATCTACTACAAAAAATCTACTGTGCATACTCTCTGGGGATTATTTTTCTTTTTGGCACCCTTTATTGCCCTGATGCCGTCCTTGTATTTATTTGTTTATTTCTTTCTAAATTCAGAAATTATTAGTATCTTCACTCCACAAAACACAAGCGTGGTAGTCAATGATAATAAAATCTTTTCTGATTTCATACTAATATTTAAAAATAATTTATCCATTTTCTATATATTATGTATCAGTGAAATATATTTATTTTTTACTATTTTTATTGGAGAAAAAGAATATATAGAAGGGCAAGAATTACCCCTATCAGTACCTAGTGGCGATCGAGTAAATGACCCGACATTTGTACCATTCGGAAGAGTTGTTTCACTTATCATATTAACCTTATTGGGCTTCTTTCCAACACTTCTAACCAATTCAACTTTCCCCGCTATAATATTACTAGTGATAGGTAAAATTCTCTTCGATATTCAGGTTGAAAAATATCGCTTTGAAAAAACCAGTGATAATAAGCAATCTTAGGTTTTTGAGAAAACAAGTTCTAACCCCAGTAGTAGAGATTACTCACTACGGGGCATGCAGTCCTCTATCAAGTGGAGCAGGAAAAATCACCTTGACTACAAGGTGATTTTTGTTACCCCCTATCAGACTCGATCCTCCCTATTACAAAAACAAATTAATTCTGATACAATTCATATATGAAAAATTCTCAAAAAGGTTTTGTGGTTCCGTTATTAATAACAATTATTGCATTATTAGTTCTAGGTGGAGGATATTGGTATATGAATAATATAAAAGAATTAACACCCAACGTTAAAATACAAGAAGAACAAAAAGGAACTGTTGGGGAAGGACGCTTAACAGAACCAGCAATTGTAAAGAATTCAGATAATACAAATGCTCTAAACGGTGCCTCTACAGAACAAATAATTATTCAAAAGTCAGACAAAATTATTTCTTTATTAAAAAATAAATCTGTTTCGTCTCTCAAAGGTTACATTCACCCAACAAAAGGTGTAAGAATATCTAAAGATGGCTATATTAATAAACAAAAAGACGTAATTATAAAAGCTTCGGAAATTGATAATTTAATTAAAAATGATACTAAATTATTATGGGGATATAGTGACGGGAAGGGTGATGCAATTAACTTATCTGTAGAAGATTTTTTCTCTAAATATTTAAGTATTGATTTTACTAACTCTCAGAAAAAATATAACCAGGTTGTTCGCGGAGGAGCAAATAGTCTATTAGACATTCAGGGTGTTTATATAGATAGTAACTTTGTAAATTATTACATACCTTATAATTCTACCTATATGGATGAAGGGGTGGTAAAACCACAGACGATGGATTGGAGGGCTATAAATCTTGTGTTTGAAGAATATAATAGTGAATTATATTTAATAGGTATTATTGCTGATAATTGGACAATTTAATTCTAAAGTTCTAATTCTGTAAACAAGTTCCCTGACCGGACAGGCTAACGTCCTCTATCCAGTGGAGCTCATAAAATAGCCCTAATAATATAGGGTTATTTTTCTTTTCAAGGTCTCCCCTTGGAAATCGGATCCCCCAGCGTTTGACAAACAACCACGACTTTGGCAATATCACAAATGGAAATTGATCCAAAACCAACAAGAAGAAAGGAACAGCATGGAACCAGGAACAATATATGAAGGACTAGAAACTCTCTTTACTGTCACGCTCGAAGGAAGAGGGGGTGATTCCGTCAGGGAGGTGTATTTTAAGACTGAAAAAGAGGGTATCATCGCGAGTTTTCGAGATGGTGAAAACAGAAAACCCAAGAAAGTAAGCGCCGAGAAATTTTCCGACGGAACTCGTAAATACCAAGGTCAAACAATTTGCGTTGTCCCCTCGGTATCTGATCTAACCACCAAAGAGAAGGATGAAATCATCGCCAGCCTCACTCCTGTGCAAAAAATTCTCTTTGAGGAACGGAAATAGATAGCACACGGAACCTCAAGTCAAGTTTTAATGACCCGAAAGAGCAATTCTCTTAGGGTCTTTTTATTACCCCACCAAACACCTTCATTGCACTTCAAAGGAGAATTCGCCCAAACCACTTGATTTTTTGTGTGTATTTGCTACAATTACACTATCAATACGAAAGGGGATCCGAACGGTTAACTACCTAAGGAGCCCTTTTCTTTATCTATAAATGGTGGCTGACCCCATTTCCCATTTCCCATTTCCCTCCCATTTCCCATGGATCGTATCCTTAAATTTTATCCCCAGCCATTGACCTTGACTAATTTAATACGCGGTGTAGTATTAAGGCTGTAAGGAAACTTACACCGGATTTTAATCGAAACCTCGCTTCTGGCGAGGTTTTTGAATTATCTTTTACGGAATCTGTCCATATTTAAACGATATTCAAAATCTTCGACATGAAAAATTTGTTCAGTGTGATTAGAAGTAACAGAATCCATAACCTCTCTACCTATATGACCTCTTGCACCAAAAATATATACCTTTTTACCAAATTCTTTATTTAAATATTCTGTTGCATACATTAAATCACCATCTCCAGAAAATAGTATGATATTGTCAAACAAATCCCTCATTTTTATTAAATCAACAGCCATTTCAACATCCAAATCACATTTCTTATCATATCCATTTGGATTATTTGTGTTATGAATATATTTAACTCTTTTATCAACCACACAAAAGCCATTACCTTCAGCTCTCTTTATTATTTGAAATGACCACATTGATGGAGTTTGATTTTTCTCGTTTGGCCCATAATCCATTCCATAATAAAACCTTCTTAATTCCCTATTCCCTTTTGAAAAATGCTTGACTAATTGAGCCAGCTCTTGAATACCAACCTTCCACCCCAAACTCTCTTTCCACTTATCAACGTTACCAAAATCAACAATGACTGCAGTTCTTGATTGTTTAGATTCAAATGAAGCAATTAGATTTTTAATTTTATTTTTATCCATACTTTAAATAATTATATCACTTATAGATAATTATTTAACAAAGCTTAATATACATCTACCTGCGCGGTAGCGCAGGTAGATGTATCTGAAAATATTTATATATTTACAAACTACCCCCAATAACACTTCGGGCATTCCCAATATTCTACTGACCGAGTTGTTTTGGGGGAATATTTGAGGACATTAAGCGTAAGATCGCCTATCTTTACTTCTTTAGTACCGCTTTTAATTGCCTTCAAATTTTCTTTCTTTGAACTTAAATTAATTTTTCCAAAATAATGCCCTCCTCGATATGATTTATCAGTATACAAAATAACCGTCATATCTTTTCCACACGACGTGCATTGTCTCGAAATCCTCTCCCGAATCTCCTTTTTCATCCCCCAATTTTCCCACAAAATACAGATATATTCAAATTATTTTTTTCTATTCATACGCCCAGTTTTTCCATTTACCTATTCGTACGAATAGGTAAATAAGAATCAAACCCATTTTTCAAAAATTTTAAAGTATAATATATTTAAACGACAGGAAAATACTGTAAAATAGACATATGTCACAAGACAAGGACCCCGAAGAAATAATCCCTATTTTGTCCACTGTACTGGACAAAAAGTACCAATTCTGTCCACTACACTTTATTTAGTGGTTAAAATATGACTTTTTGCATACTAATCACGTTGTACTATACAAAAAAGGTACTTTTCGCATAGTACAGTATGCGAAATAGCTGATTCATCTCCAAAGTCTTCCGCTTTTTAGAAATACTTAGCGATAAATGTGCTTTTTGTTGGTCTTCCAAAAGGCGCGTATCTCGCGCACAATGTCGAGCGAGCAAAATAGCCCTAAGAATATAGGGTTATTTTTGTGACACAAGGCCACTTCCTGTATTCCCTAAAGCAGATAGCTCGGGCGACAAATTTGGTAATTTGTTTAGCCTAATTCGCTTCGCTCATAAGGAAACAAAGTCGTACACTCGTAGGACGTTCGAACCTCTAAGCACGTCCAAGCTATTGAACCATTACGATTTCTTGACTAATATTGTATACTGTGATATAGTTAAGTAAGATTTACAAAGGTGTAACATCTAGTTCAAACCACTACCAAACACAACCAGTGAAGCAAGGAATATTTTTGTACACACTTCCTCCCGATATTCACGTCGTAATGATGGGACCACGTTTATTTGTCACTTTTGATGAAGGAACTGAAATTCCAGTGGGCGGTGAAGAAAAAATTGAGGTACTTCGTCCAAAACTCGAGAGTCCTGAAGTAATCCAACATATCATCGATGAGTGTTATCTTTTGGACGACAAAGAACATTTCAATGGAAACGAGACTTTTGTTTTCAATAAAGTTGAATACAGGGGTAAATATATCGCCTACTCATTCATAAATGCAGACAAGGATATCGTAATGGTTAAATTTCTCATTGATTATCATTCCAGCGTTATCTAACAAACCGACCACCATTTCAGCCTAGGGACCACCTAGCTTGTGATGGTGGTTTTCTTTTATCTATTCACCAAACAAGTCCTAACGTCCTCTATCCAGTGGAGCAAAAGATCAAAAATAAAACTTTCCTTCTTTTATTATTGTGATATAATTACCTAATAATTTATTATTAATTAATTATAAAAAAATGTTTGAAAATATTGCTTTTTTATTATCCTCAATGTCTCCTTTTACAATGTCTGCTTCTGTGTCATCGGCAACATGTAGAATGAATGGTGAGATAGTGCCCTGCCCTGAATTCTGGGGTTTTTTTACGACGGCTTTCCTTTTAATTCCAGTTTTGATTTTTGTCTTTGTAGCAATTATGATTGTTTCAACTTGGTTTGTTTATCAAAAAGCTGGTAAACCCGGTTGGGCATCTCTTATTCCGATATATAATATGGTAAAAATGCTTGAAATTATTGGGAAGCCATCATGGTGGGTTCTATTGATGTTTATTCCACTTGTAAATATAATAATTGGTTTTATTGTTATGTTTGGTTTAGCAAAAGCTTTCGGAAAAGGTTTTGGTTTTGGTCTAGGACTTGCCTTATTACCATTTATATTCCTACCAATTCTTGCCTTTGGTAAATCACAATGTGTTGGAATAAATAATAGCGAAAATACAACTCCACCCTTAACAAATACACCGGAAGCAAATTTGTAAACAAAACGCTATATAGGATAAGCGTCTTCTATTTAAAAAAACAAAACCACACAATAATGTGTGGTTTGTGTTTTATTCAAAGTTATTTTTTCTTTTTTTTACCACCCTTATTTTTCGCAAGTTTACTCAAAAGCCAAGAACTAGACTGAACCTTACCACCTTGCCCGACATTATAAACCATTTCAATTCCAAGCTCTTCACATATCATAACTTCAGGAATTGGATCCCCATCTGGTTTCCTATCACCACCATTTGCAAAAATGTGTGGTTTTATTTTTCTTAAAGCATCACAAACACTTTTTTCTATTGGATTATTATAATTCATATCCGCCTTATGCTCAGTTAGATAAACTTCATCTACTCCTTCAAAAGCTTTAATTATTTCTTTACGTTCATGCTCCTTCATAAATTCTTCGCCCTTTTTTGCACGTAACCAATTATCATTATTTATTACAACAATTAATTTGTCTCCTAATTTTTTAGCTTCTTTAATATAACGAACGTGGCCAATATGAATAGGATCAAAACCACCACTTATCATTACAATTTTTTGGCCTCTTTTTGTTTGATTTTTTTTGAGACTTTTTTTCATATAAGCATTTTAATTTAAAATACTTACATCCCCTCAAATTTAGTTCCATTCACTAATGAATCTACCAAATTAGAAAGTTTTAAAGTGGCAACGCCAACAACTTTATCAGCACCTCCATAGTATATAAATAATTCTTCTCCTCGAACCACCATTCCACAAGGAAAAACGACATTATTTACAATTCCAATTTTTTCATAATCTTCCTGCGGAGAAAATATTGGATCCGACGTTCTTGAAAGCACTATAGCTGGATCTTTCAAATCTAATAATAATGCGCCAACTCTATATGTCCCATGACTCTTTGAAACTCCATGATAAAGTAACAACCATCCATATTTTGTTTTAATTGGGGTTGATGTGATCCCAACCTTATTACCGTCCCAAGTATTTGTTCGAGGTCCAATAATTCTAATACATTTATCAACTTTATTTGTACTAAAATCAAGAGATTCCAAATAATCACCGCAAATTTCATTATTTACACGATGTAATACAAAAAAACCATCTTCAAATTTTTCAGGAAATATGCAGGCGTCCTTATCATCTAGCCCCTCTGGAGTTATTATAAATGGTTTACTCCAATTGAATTTATGATCTACAAAATCCCTTTCAGAAATAGTAGAAATAGCAACTTTTGGTGGATTAATACCATCATAAGCTGTATAACAAATATAAATATTATTCCCAATTTTTGTTAAACGTGGATCTTCACAACCTGAATTTCCATTTGGAACTTTTTTCATTTCAAAATCCTCTCGAGGAGAGTAAATTGGGGTTTCTAATCTCTCATCAATATGAAAACCGTCTTTTGATGATGCATAACCAATAAATGAAGTATTATCATCCGCGAGAGTTCTATAAACAATGTGAACCTTATCCCCAAGATTAAGAGCAGATGGATTGAATGTAGCTTTGGCCTCCCATTTATTACCCTCTTTTGGACTTATTATTGGATTAGATGCATAACGTTTAAATTTCCAATCAGTGTCTATATTTAAATCCATTGTTTTTAACAAATCAGATAAAGAAACATAGGCGACACAAACAGTTGTATCAACAGCTCCATAATAAATAGACAATCTATCCTTATCAATCAAAGCTCCACTGGGGAAAATTACATTACCTATATAGCCCGAAAGTTCATAATTTTCTTCTGGAACTAAAATTGGTCCTTCTGTTCGTCCAATAATTTTAGTGGGGTCATTTAATTCTAAAAGTAATGCTTCAATCCCAAAAATTCTATCTAAATGCCCTGGGTGAGGAAAATAATTTTGTATATGAGAATATACCAACAACCATCCATTTTTTGTTTTAACAGGTACTGCTCCAATCTCTAAGTGGTCATACTCATTTCTATCAAAGTTTATAGTATGGCTTTCAATTTCTAAAACCCACTTATCCCAAAAAGCCTTGTCCCAAAGCTGTTCAATCTTATCAAGCCGAGCTATACAAACTTTTGCTGGTGGCATATCAGTAAATGCAGAAAAAATAACAACAATTTTTCCATTAATTCTCTCAGGAAAAAGTGTCATGGCTTTGGCATTAAAAGGAGTCACTAAATGCCTTTCATCAACTTTTTTTAAATCTTTAGAAACCGCAACAGCTACTTTAATATTATCTGCCCCAAACGGAAAATTAGAAAGAGCTGTATAAAAAATATAATATTTTCCTTCAAAATATGTAGCCCGTGGATCTTCACATCCGCAAGCATCCCAAACTTCTTCGGGCCTTATAAAAGGTGTTCTATCTTTAAAATGAACACCATCCTCACTTTTTCCTATACCAATAACGGAAACTTGTTTTTGAGCAGTTAAACTGTCAACGGCCGAAATAGCTCGATATAATCCAAAAATGTTTGACCCTTTTTTGATTGGACACATATTGAAAGTAGCAAACTCCTCCCAATAATGATCATTGTTTGGAACTAATATTGGGTTGTGCTCAGATCTTTTAACGACATACATAGATTATATCTTCTTTTTATTTTTAATATTTTTTAATTTTATTATTTTATCTTGTTTCAAACTGTCTATAAGTTCTTGTAAATTAATGGAAGCGACACAAACAAATTTATCAGCTCCACCATAATAAACAAAAAGTTCCTCATCTTTTATAACAGCTCCGCAAGAATAAACTACACCCCATTTATGTCCACTATTTTCATATTCTTCTTCTGGCTCAAGTATTGGATTTTTTGAACGATATAAAATCTTTGTTGGATCATTAATATCTAATATCAAAGCTCCCATTCTGTATCTATCGGGATTTGTATGATCCATAGCGTGGTAAAGAAGGAGCCACCCATCTTTTGTTTTAACTGGAGTAGGCCCTATTCCACGAAACCAACTATCCCATGTTCTATCCTTATCAACAGGTCGAGTATTATTACTTTTAATAAATTTTTTACCATTAAATTCATCTAAACTATCAAAATAATCAACCAAAATTTCAGGATAAAAACTATGCATAATGGCAAATTTTCCATTTATTTTTTCTGGAAAAAGAACCCAGTTCTTATTCATCTCTCCGGGACATGATATTAATACTTCTTTTTTCCAGTCCCATTTTCTCTTTTCAAAATTCTTTACAGGTATTGAGGAAAGTGCCATACGTAAAGAACCCCATCCATCAAAAGCTGTATAAATCATATACAAAGTTCCATCTATTAAGGTAATTCGAGGGTCTTCACATCCTCCATTTTCCCCACCACCTGAAGAATAATTAATTGGCGGACCTGTTTTTACGAAATTATTAGATCTTTTATAAATACAATACGTTGGTCTCTCATCAATATTTAACCCATCAGATGATAGTGCATACCCCAAAGTAGAAGAGTCATCTTCTCCCATAGCTCTATATACAATATGAACTTTATCATTATAAACAAAAGCAGCTGGATTAAAGGTTGCTTTTGACTCCCAACTATAAAGTCTTGGTGAAATAATAGGATTATTTTCTCCTTTTTTTAATTTAATTGGTTCCTCACCCGTAATTATTTTCTTTTTCTTTTCTACCTTCTTAACTATCTTTTTTTTATTTGTCGGTTTTAGAGGTTTACTCTTTGGAGCGGATAACTTCTTCTCAACAGAAATTTTTATTGTTTTAGGCGGTATAATGTCCTGGATAAGCTTTTTACTTACTATTTTTTTAGATGGGACAACCACACTTTTCTTATTACCACCCATAGATTGGGTAAGTTTTTTAAAAATCGATTTAAAATAATTTTTTGATTGTTTTTTCTCAGCCATAAATATATGTAAATTAAATTCTCCCGTATTTATCCTCATAATGAATAACATCTAGCTCATCAAAATCCCCAGTTGCAATCTCTAAAACCTTAATCCCTTCTGGGCCAGCTGAAAGGCGATGTTTTTCTTCCAGAGCAATTTCATATTCATCACCAGCAACTGCTTCTTTTTCACTTTCTCCAATTATCACTGTTCCACTTCCTGAAATAACATACCAAAACTCAGCTCTTTTTTTATGGCTCTGTAGGCTAAGTTTCTCATTTGGCAAAACTGTCAGAATTTTCACTGTTGAAGAAATATCATGAGTAAATTGTCTGAAATTCCCCCAAGGACATTCCTTTTGAAAAACATTAGATTTAATCATATTGTGGCATTATACCATAAACTATTTTAAAAGTAATTTTACTTTATAAAGAATTTAAACTCTTAAAAATTACTAATATAAAAAACAGAAAAACCACCTTTCGGCGGTCAATCTGTAGATTTAAGAAAGTATATTAATATCTTGCGATATTAAGCGAAATTACTCCTTACGAAACAATCCCTTCCCTTCATAAATCATTCATTAATTATATTGCTCCATAAATGGATAGCAAATTGAGTTATCCCCAATGAGTTTATTAATAATATTTGCCTAAAATTCTCTGCACAAATAGCCCTAATTATGATATGATTTTGTAATGGATTTGATACTTTCAAACTTGCCTATTTTTGGAGTAAAGGCAATTTTTAGGTGCTAGAATTAGCTCTTCTTAAGTAGTTCAGAAATCACTTTAAATCTTCGATCTCTGCGTAATCCGTGATGTTGAGCTACTTTCTTTTTGACCGAAGCGAAATAACCATCAATTGTGTTTGTGGTGTTTGGAATATTAAGTTTGGGATATTTTTGATATGTAAACAGGAAAGGTAAATTTGTTTCTAAACTTTTGTAAGCACTACGAACTTTTTTGTGGGTGTAGTACCAATGTTTTGTTCCTAAAACTTTTGTTTTTTCGTTGATAAAATCTTTCCATTGTTTGTTCCAATCATTTAAAAGTTTTGTAAATTCTTTTTCATTAATTCGTGGGAGTTTGAGCATAATAGCTCGAAGCTCTTGGCCTGCTAAAGTCTCAGGTCGTCTTGTTAAATACTTAGTCACATTTTTCATCTGATGGAAGTGACACACTTGAACCGGAATATCCTTGAAAACCGTTGCTAGACCTCGTCTGCCGTCCACCACAGCAGCATTAAACACCCAACCTCTTTCTTCCAATATCTTTCGACCATAGTAATAATGAGCAACTTTTTCACTAGATACTTCGTTCCACCAAATATTTCTTTTTAGATTCCAAGATCGAAAAACACAAACACCGTAACTCCTACCCCAAAAGGTTGTGTCCGGTACGATGATGGTGGTTTGAGGGATGATATCTGTTGGCATCAAAACTTTGCGGTCATCTAGTTTGTTTCTAATCCACCACGAAGTTCGATTATACTTTTCTCCCAACTCAGTTAAAGTCTGTTTACCATGGGTGTATTTATTCCAAAGATTTTGTATTAAAATCTTTTCTCTCTTTTTGTATTGAAAACGATATCCACAATGTGAACACTTGTATCTTTGCCTACCACTCTGCTTGCCATCCTTTTTGACTCTCCACATTCCACATTTAATACATTTACGACGGTTTTTTTAAATTCATATAAAAAATATACTATTTCAGCTTGTAATATATGTATATATTAGCATTTCTAGCACCTAAAAATTGCCTTTAGCTCTTTATTTTGCTACAATTCTTATATGAAAAATTATCAAATCAATTTACCAAAAGTGTCTAAAATTCTTGGAGTTTCTTTCTTTATTTTAGCCTTCTTGATAATAGGGTACTTTACAATTTCAGGTTCTATATATTGTAATTCAATACAAAACGCAGGAATGTGCGGGTTTGAGATTATGATAATTAATCTACCAATGATTAATTTTTATAAATTATATATGTTTTTAATACCTGAAGTTCCCCAATTCGTAGATTTAACAATCTTAGTATTAGCGACTTCAATTTTTTGGTCTTTCATCGGGATGCTTATTGGGTTAGTAATAAGTTTTTTAAAATTTTTATTTAAAAAAATTGTACACAGAGTCAAATAACTCCGTAACGACTGTTTCTTTGTAGAGCTAATGGTTATTCCCCACCAAACAAGTTCCCTGACCGGGCAGGCTAACATCCTCTATCCAGTGGAGCAAAAAGAAAAACTGCACAGCAATGTGTGGTTTTTTTATTTTGCTCCGCGAAGAAAGCAAAGGGTTTTGCTTTCGGCTATGGCGAGAAGACCTTGAGTATATTTTTGAGAATGTAATCATTTGAAAAAATACGAAAGGTGTACAGTTCATGTAATGAAAGAGATCCCTAGTCGCGGAGCAACGAAAATCACCTTATTTTACAAGGTGATTTTTTGTTACCCCCTATCGGGATCGAACCTTTGTTTATATTAGTAAGACTTTATAAAATCTTTTCTTACACTCAAGTATCTATACAATTCAAAAAATAAAATCACCAATAAAATTATTGTATACATATTGATCTCAGGATACGCTAGATAATATAAAACTCCAGCATATAAAACTGAAACAAGGGATACCACCCAAGAAACTATATTTTTCTTTTCTGTAAAAATATAAATATCAAAGGTATAAAAATCAGAAAAATCAAATAATTTTTAACATTTCCTCCCATTGCCCCACCTATAACAATGACAACAATTCCGTACAATATTGTTAATTTATACCTCCACTTACAATCTCATTATATATTTTATCTTTATTTAGATTTAACATAATATTATTTATCTATAAATTATAACAATTTTTTACTTAAAGTCTAATACATGTTCAGTTACCCATATGGGGTTACAAATGTGATAAATTGGGGTGACAAAGGTTAACCATCTTTTAAAACCTTAATTTAACTAGCAATATTCATATGGCGAACAAAAAACAATTGCCGGTGTATCCGGTCAAAGTAAGGCAGAAGTGGTACTTTCTGGTTGATAAAGTTGGAAAGACTGTTGATGAAATTTGTGCAACATATTTCATTTCGAGAAAAACATACTACAAGTGGAGAAAGAAAGATTTGGGAAGTAAAGTTCATGTATGTAAAAAAGAACATCCTGAAACAAAAATTAAAGGAGCAATTAAGATATTCATTTATGAGCAGAAATTGTTAATAAATTATGGTCCCAAAAAGATGAGCCTCTTTGTGAAACGAAAATTCAATGTTGATATTTCTACTACTTCAATATACAAGTTTTACAAAAAGAAAGGATTGATTAGAAGACCTCAGAAAAAGTTAGAATGGTACAAACCACTAAAAGAACCTGTAATACCAAAGGGCCCTGGAGATGTCATACAGATGGATGCAAAGTATGTTTGGGAGGATAGTGTACGTAAATATCAGCGTACATTCATTGATATATGGACTGGAATGCAATTTGCTATCGTTGTAAGTACTATGACAGTAGAAGATATAATTAATGCTTTTCGAGAAGCAGAAAAATATTTTCCATTCAAAATATTAGGAATACAAAGCGATAATGGAAGTGAAAATCGCGGAGAGTTTCATAAGTATCTTGGTAGTAAAGGAATTGCTCATTACCTCATTCCAAAATCTTCTCCACAATGGGATGGAGCTGTTGAAAGAGCTCATGGTGTAATTGATCAAGAATATTACTTAAACCCAACGCGGACATGGAAGACTTTGGAGGAATATTTACAATGGTATAATTATGATAGGATACATTTAGGAAAATACCTAAACGGTATGATACCGATTGAGAAGTGGCAGAATTATCAATTAAAAGTGTCACCCCTTAAGGGTAACTAAACAATACAGAAACAACCAGTGTTAACATTTGATATATTCTGCTACAATTGTTATGTGAAAATTCATTACAAAAAATACATATTCGTAATGCTTATTACGGTTCTTGGCTTAGGTATTTTTGTTTTTTATACATCAAAATGTAACGGGGAGGTGTGCCATGCTCAAGAAAATAATAATACTGAAAAATCAATCTCTAAAATAACACCTGAAGTCATAAAAAAGTTAGTTGAGTCAAAAGAAATTATTCTATTAGATGTAAGAGAAGAATCAGAATGGAACGAGGGTCATATAAAAGGGGCAATTCATATTCCACTCGGAAATATTAATAATGAAACATTAAAAGAAACATCTAAGGATTATCGAATTTATGTTTATTGTAGATCGGGAAGAAGAGCTTCGGTAGCAGAATTTGAACTTCGTAAATTAGGTTTTAGTAAAGTTATAAATTTAGGAGGAATAATAGAGTGGCAAGAAAATGGTGGTGAACTAATAAAATAATATGAAATTAGAAGAACCTGGATATAACGCTTTCTTTGATTCAAGGAAGCATGAATTAAGATTAGGTGAGTTTTCTGTTGTGCGAGTTGCTTAATATATAGACAAAAATAGAACGCACATAAAAGGTCGAGTTTCATTTTTTGTTTTTTAGAATTGGATTAATTTTATCTATTCCTACCCCAGCCCTGACCACCACCTTGTCCTCCTTGAATATTATTTTCCTGCATATACTGTCGCATCATACCTTGCATTGGACCTCGACGAATAAGAACATCATTCAAGCCAATACTATCTACAATCCAACCCCCGACAATTAAGGCTAAAATAAATCCGATAATAACCACTTTGAAATTAACCTTAAAAGAAAAATCATATTTACGAAGAAGCCATATTCCAGCAATGAACCCAACAATAGCAAGCACAGGAGCCCACCAAGGGAAGTTGGATAGCATTTTATCAAATCTATAACTTGCCATAGGGCCGTGCGCCCGAAGAGAGAATCGTATCAAACCAACAAGAAATATAGATGTCACTATTGAGAAAACCAAGCCTAGAAAAGTAATTGTGGACCCAGCGATAAAATATGCTTTTGGTCGCATCTTTATCTTCTTATCATGAATTTGATCCATGATATTATCTGTAATATTTTTTATTTCTGTTGACATATATGTTTCATTAATTTTTTTGCTCTGCTCATTCGTATTGCTACTGTACCCATTGGAATTCTAAGAATATCACTTATCTCTTCGTACGATTTTTCATCTAAATAATACAAACTCAGCGGTTCAGAATATATAAGTGGTATTGAATTTAAACATTTCTCTACATATATAACCGTTTCTTTTTTCTCAAAATCTCTAGTAATATCTTCTCCACTTTCAAAATCAAAATCATCTGGCATCAATACCTCCTTTCGATACTTCTTTATCACATTCATTGCTTCATTGTGAACAATACGATATATCCAACTTGAGAATTTCTTTTTTACATTGAATCCGTTCAAGTTTATATATGCTTTTATAAATGAATCCTGAATAATATGACTTGCCTTATCTTCATCATGAACCAGGCTGGTCGCATATCTCAAGAGCTTATTCTTATACCTATCTATAATGACAGCATAAAAATCACGATCGTTTGAGCGAACTTTTTCCACTATTTCTTCATCGGTTAATTTTAGAGTTTCGCTCATACTTGTATTTTATCCTATATCCCTAGTATATACATCAAACTCCGACAAATGCCGGAGTGATGTTCTACTTATACTATTATCGATTGAGATGTTTTCCCATTCCCATACCGCCACCATTTCTACCTGAACCATTTTGTAAACCTAGTCCAAGTTCTTGACGAATCTTCTGTGCCTCGACGGTTTTACCTTGTAAGGCAAGATTGTGAGCTTCTACAAACTTTGCAAAATTTGCCTCGGTGATAACTTTTGATGCTATACCTCTATTCTGCATAAGATTTTTCCATGCAGTGTAGTCCTTATTTTCAAACGCTTTGAGCATTGCTGTATGACGTTCTGTTGAATAATTTGGACCCTGAACTTTCGGATCACCTCTGTATGCAAGGGCTGAACCAGCAGAAATAGCTGTTACCCCCAAAACAAGAGATAAAACACCTAAACCTAATGTTGTTTTTTTCATAACTTTTATATTGATTAAATTAATAAAAGAAAGATTGAGTTTGTTTCTTTCAGCCTTTCACCTCTAATACAATACGAAAGTTCTTTTTCTTTCAATTTCATCCTTTAAAAAACACCAGCAATAATTTTTGTCCAAATAATTATTGACGTAAAAACAATATAGAAAATTGAGGCCGAGACCATAAATATATTTGTTACCCATCCCGGTCTTAATTCTTTTGGTAATTTGAAATTGTTTAAGTAAATTAAAATCGGAGAATATATCGCCATTGTAAAACCGCCAAGCACCGCACTGATAGTTAGAAGCAAAAGGGGTTGTTCCAAAGATAGGAGTGAGGTACTAATCAGAATAATTCCGATGATTAAAGAATAATACAATTTATTAAGTGGAATATTTTTAATCCACTTTAGATTTTTTTGAAACGGGCCAACATGAGAATTCACATAAAGAATATCGGAAACAATTCTCGTAAAAGCATCAATCACAGTCCACATCACAGAAAACAACATTAGAAAGGCCATCACGAGAAATAAATTAAACCCAACCGGTCCCCAATTCTCTCCAAAAATATGTGCTTGCACAACTGCAACATTTAGACCTTCTGGTATTAAACCCTGTGGCACAAGAACAACATAAGCGTTAACGCTAAGTAAAACTAGGGTTATTAAACCCAAAAACCAAAATATAATTCCTTGATCAATTCGAATAAAGCGCATCCATTTCCTCCACCTAATCATATGCTCAGGAGTTGCCTCAAATCGATAACCTTGAAAAGAAACTGCTTCAGATTTTCCGGTTATCGGGTTTAATATTTGTCCCACATGCTTACCCATGCCTACTTGTTTGTCCCGATACCAAAGCGAAACACAAAGATTTAATAATCCTCCAGCTCCAGCAAATACCACAGCTCCCATTAAAACAGACAAGTCTATTCCCTTTGGTAAATATCCAAAATTTAGTAGGCCAGAGAAGGCCAATCGCAAATCACCCCAAGTTAAAGAAAGATAACTCGAAATTACCAAGAGCACAAAAAAAGTGGGCACAATAATTTTAAGAGAACGCTCGAGTATTTGATATGCCGATTTTCCAATAAAAGTGAGTAATCCGACTAGAACCAAACTTGCTATTGCCCACCAAAGATAATGACCAAAACCAAAAAGCTCTCTTAATGTTGTGCCTATTGCGGCAGCCCACCCAGGCCAAACATAAAGCAAGACAGCAGAAAAAAGCCAAAAGGGGGCGAACCATTTAAATACGCGCGAAGAAGAAGTGAAAAAACTTTCCCCTGTTGCAAGCGCATGCCGTGCAACCTCCTGGTTTATAAAATATTGAAAAGTAATACCCAAAATTGCTGCCCACAAAATATCTAGTCCGTGTTTTGTAACCAAATGTGGCCACATAATGAGCTCTCCCGTTCCAATGGCTAATCCCATTGTTACAATACCCACACCCAATGCTTTACTCCAATGTGGCGGATTTGGAAGTTCTCTTGTTTCCTTCTCTCCATAATTATTATTTGTCATTGTTCTATTGTACAGCAATAATTTTATTCATAAAAATTTATATTAATTTCACGGCTTCGATAATAAATAATATACCTACACTATTAAGCAAAAAAGAGATTGAAATAAATTGCCAATTTTTTAATTTAGAAATCCCCATTAATCCAATACCTATCTCATCTGGGAAAGGCGATGCGATAATTAAAGCTCCCACTACAGGCGCAAACCATGCAAAAAATGGGGTTCTAATTAATCTAGATAGCTCAGACCCCCCAAGTTTATTAAAAATTGGCTGAAGCTCAAGAAATACTCCATCTTTTAAAAAACGAAAAATTAAATAATCTCCTACAACTGAACCAAGGCCAGCAATTAATGCAACTAAAAAAATATTATTGGACGTGGAAAGAGCAAATAAAACAATACCAGCAGGAATAACAGTAAAAGTTGAGACAAAGAAAAGTCCTGCTAAAAATATCCCTAAAAAACCGAGTTCTGAAATTTTTTCAAGCATTTGTTGTGCAAGATCAGTCCCCATAAAATTAAACAGTAAAATTAAACTTAAAAAAAGAAGCGTAATATTCTTATATTTCCACACCCTATGTTTTTTGTGTATTTTATGCATTTTTTTAATTATACCAGAAATAAAGATCTTAACTAAGTCTTAAACCAAGAATTTAAACTATAATCAACTACCCCGTAGCAAGCTGACGAGGAAAAAGTTTGCTTTATATAATCAGTAGCAATCGACCACCAGACTATGGTCCGGTGGCTTTGTGTCTGCCGGCTTAATCGCCGGCAGAGCGGTTTGTTTAAATATTTAATATTAGTTTGTAAAAGAGGTTGGATTGTCATTCTCGCGAATGCGGGTAAGAAAGCATGGGTGTGCTTTCTCAAGACCGGAGTGAGTTCTGGAGAGTTTCCGAACGCAAGGTCGGAGCGCGACGGTGAGTTCGGGGAGGGTTCAGTCTGATGAGTATCAGACTGAAAGACGGAAGCTGACGAGCTGAGTCGGGGTCGAGAGATTTTCTAGCAAGAAAATACTTGTGACCCGAACGCAAGACCGGAGTGAGTTCGGAAGAGTTTCCGAACGCAAGGTCGGAGCGCGACGGCGCGAGACATGGCTAAGAAATTTTTTACCAAAAAAATATTATTAGCTGACGAGCCGAGGTGTGGCGAGGAAATTTTTCTTCAGAAAAATATTCTTGGATCCATGTTTACATTCTGAATTCATAAGACTGGATTCCCGTCTTCACGGAAATGACATAAACTCTGATTTGTTAGTTTGCAAGAATATCACCAAAGCCGTTATCTCGAATCGACTTTGGTGTATGACGTCGCCTTTAAACGTACACCCCAGCTACGCTGGGGGTTTATAGAACTAACTAAAAACCAGCAAACCCCAAAGGGTTTGCTGGTTATCTGACTTATATTGCGCAAGCAAGTTCATCTGAAGAAATAATATTGAGTGGAGGTTTTGGGCAAGCAAATCTACACATACATCGACAATTTTCGCTCATCTTCCGTAATGGACATTTGAGATAATCTGTCTGTGTAAGTGCCAGTTCGCAATCACTTCCAAATCGGCAACTCTCTGAATATTCACAAACGCTCACATACCGACTACGATATTTCTCATAATTTTTTGCTCCACCGTTTTCGTTATAGTGCTTTATCAATAAATCTGGATGCTCAAGCACATATTCCCTACTGCATTCGTGCTCCACGCACGTTGCGTGAATATTCAATTCAGAAAGTGAATCCCTGGCTTGATCTATTAAATATCTCGGTAGATCAAAACGAGGTGTTTTTTTTGGATTTCTTTTTCTTGTTTCATTTTCTTCTTGTGGTATCACAATGTACTCCTTCCTATTTAACCGCTGGTAAGTATATCAGAAAAATGAAAATATATTAAAAAGATAAACTTTTGATATCTTCTATATCAAAATATAAAAATTAAGTCACAGACTCTTGACCGCCCTTTATTAATCTTCTAAAAATTAGGATAACTGCTACCACAGGAAGAATATGAATAAGCCCATTAAGTGTGTAGGAAATTAGAAGACTAAATAACCAAAGAATAATTAATACTATTGCAATTGCTATTAACATATCATTTATTTAATTAGAATGATAAGGATAAATATTCAATCTTAATGAAATTTATCAATTGATTTACAATGGAAGGAGCAGTCTCGGGACCTTTACTTTAATTATAACCCATACAAAAAAATATTGTGGATAACTTTACTAGCTAGTGAACGATTGTTCACTTATAATATAGGGATGGGCAAAACAAACACAAATCCCAAACATAAAATAAAAACCCTTCTTCATATTGATGGAGATGCTTTTTTTGTCGGCGTTGAAGTTGCCAAGAATCCAAAATTAAAAGGCCTGCCTGTGGTGACAGGAGAGGAAAGAGGAATAGTCTCCGCACTATCATATGAAGCGAAGGCGCTTGGTATTATTCGCGGTATGCCAATATTTAAAATAAAAAAAGACTTCCCCACTGTCATAATCCTCCCCGGTGATTACAAAGCTTATGTAAACTATTCAAATATGATGTTTGAAATTGTTCGTAGGTATGCCGATGATGTAGAAGAATATAGTATTGATGAATGTTTTGCTGATCTCACAGGACTCAACAGAACGCTTAAAATGACATACGAACAAATTGCACTTTGTATTAAAAAAGAAATAAATAAAGAGCTTAATTTGTCTGTGTCTATTGGCCTCGCGCCAACAAAGGTTCTTGCAAAGGTAGCAAGCAAGTGGGTAAAACCAAATGGTTTTACAATAATTCTTCCTGAAACTGCTCCAGATTTTTTAGCAAAATTTCCTATTGAAAAAATCTGGGGTATTGGGCCCAAAACTTCCGAATTTTTAAAAAATAAAAATATAAAAACCGCAGGTGATTTCACAAAAAAA